>ERZ772860.66-NODE-66-length-95445-cov-7.182336_pt1 | contig 95445 bp, 79 predicted proteins | sample MGYA00511342_ERZ772860 | MGnify/ENA primary metagenome ERZ772860 (study PRJEB29015, sample SAMEA2737665) | human gut metagenome | biome: human gut; feature: human-associated habitat; material: faeces | place: China | collected 2012 ... | reverse complement strand
GGCCATTCCTCTCCTGACTGAAGTGAGAAGATTCCTGGCCGCATTTTAATTGAACTTGTCGAACGTTTTGCAGAACGCCATCCGCAGAGAATTGAATATCGCATGATTCATGATTGATTACGGAAATGACTGCGCAAAAGTGCCCTCCACGGTGACCAAACCGCGGAGGGCACTTCCTTTTGGTAGAGCGATGTCCACCTCAAATCCTAGCTCTATCATACCACGAGAGCGGATGCTAAACAAGAAGTATGGACCTCATCTGCCTCCAAGCTCGGCACCATCCCCGTGCATGGGGAAGGCAGCGCTGCTAGGCGCAGATTTGCAGATGACGTAGATGGTGCGAAATTAGCGTCTCCCGTCAGGGAGAAGGGGGACCGCAGAGCGGGGGAAGAGGTCTGGCGCAATCAGGACGTTGCTTGCGATAGGATAGCCTATATGCTATCCTATCGGTAGGAATTATGAAGGAGATTGAAAATGAGAACGTGGGACGACTATAAAAATCACGTAAAGGCCATCAATGAAAAAGAACGCCGCAACATGGAAGAAATCGAAGAAGTAAGCGATATCGTTTCTTCCATCATTCAGCGGAGACAGGAGGTTATCTCCAACTGTTCAAGGGAATGAGGTGCTGTTGATGAATGGTAAGGAAAAGAAATACGATATTGAGACTGGTGAAGAGCTTGTGCGGGATGCGCGGCCTATGACTATCTCGTATGCAGGGCATCAGCTGACCTTCTCGATGCCGGGCTGGTATCCGAAGGATAATGATGAGGGGACTTTTACGGATGATGACATGAAGGTCTATGACAAGGCGCTGAATCAGTTGAAAGCGGAATCAGAGCATCTCTTGAAGCCGATGGAGATCCGTGCCATCCGCAAGAAATTGAAGTTGACGCAGGTGCAGGCCGGTACGATTCTTGGCGGCGGAAAGAAGGCTTTTCAGAAGTACGAAAGCGGTGAGATCCTGCCGAGCCGTGCTATCTCGAACCTGTTGCGTGTCTTAGCTGTCCAGCCGTCGTTGCTGCAGACCATCATGTGATGACGAGGTACTCGGTATGTCAGTGTGCGGGCGGATGAAGGAGTGCTTCGATGGAGCAGTCCTTTTTTCGTTGCGGCGGGGCGGGCGGACTGCTATACTAGAAGAGAACAATCGGTTTTAGGAAAGAAGGGCGCAGCAATGAGAGGACATCGCAGAGGACAGCAGGGGGCAATCCTGGTACTGACGGCTTTTCTGCTGCCTTTTATCATCGCGTTTACAGGGCTGGCTGTTGACCTTGGCAACCTCTATGTCCAGCACCAGCGCCTGCAGAATGCGGCCGATGCTGCTGTTCTAGCCGGTGCCAAGGCATATGCGGAAAATAACGAGAAGGTAGATAGCCATCTAAAAGCGGATGAAAGAGCAGGGGAATATATCATTGGCCAGTATCATAATTTAGCTGCGGATGAAAATATAAATCCACCTGAATATAAAGCCAAAGAATATAATAAAAAAGTATATTATCGCGTTGACTTATCGGAAGAAGTTCCATTATATTTTTTGAGCTTTATCAAAAAGAAGCAGACCGTAGATGTAACAAGTATAGCATCTATAGAGGAAAATAAACAAGAAGAATCACCAGGCTTCTTCAATAATCTATTCATTTTTGCTAATTCATTCAATTGTACAAATTCCGTTGAGAATCCAGGAATAATTATGGGAAGGGATTCTCCTCAGTATCAAAATCATCCTGCTAGTGATTTAGCAGATACCGTATTTGATGGACGTATTGTATATACAGATGGAACAGGGAATGCAACTCCTAGCTATAGTCCGGGAGATATTACGTATAGTGAACAAACCAAATATCCATGGTCTGAAGGACAAAAGCCTCTTGACCGATATTTTACGTCAGCTGCAAAAGCGGAAGGAAAAACTCTTAAGGATATGTTCGATAATAACCAGAATGCTAAGTTTTCTTCTGATGGTACTTTTCAGTCTGGTTTATGGGGAATGGCAGAATTCACTCCTTATAATTATGAAACCTTTTTGAATTATATGAGAACACTCATGAAGGACGTTCCGACTATTTCGCATGACATTAGAGTCAGCCCCAATAATCCATTATTTAAAAACGAAAAAATATCTGTTAAAAATGTCAGTAATTTTTCAATTAGCGTGGATCAATCATTGCCTGAATCAGATGACCCAATCTATATTTACGTAAAAATGAGTCAATCTCCAGATATAGTCAAAATAGAATTGGGCGCAGATACTGGCCGCCCCTTGATTATTTGTATTGATGCTCAATCTAGTGTAGGAAAACCTAAAGTACATGTGGAGTTAAATGGTCACACCTTTAAAGGTGTTATTTATAACCCTTATGCTAATTTATGGGAAGGAACGCATATTAATTGCAAAAATAGTAAATTCATAGGTACTGTTGTCTGCCCTAAAATAAATGTGCAGGGAAGCAAGGGACAATTTATTTACAAAGATTTTATGAAAAATAATAATACAGGTAGTAGTTCCGGTTCAGGGTCGGGGACAGGAGTTGCGGAAGATAGTCCTATACGCCTTGTTTCCTCGCCAGAAGGATTGAAATGGGACTGAACCAGTAGTGCTTTCGTCAGTTTGTTTAGTTTGATTAATACAAATGCCCCCTCCAAGGTTACCATCCTTAGAGGGGGCGTTTTGTGCCACGAGAGTTCTTGTGCATATACTACAATCTTTAGTATATCATATCTGCCTGCCAGGGCAAGTGTTTTTTCTGGGCTAGTATGGAGGGCTGTTTTTGCGCAATACAAAAGCGGGAACAACCGAACGTTCCCGCTTTTGCCGCCTCTATACCTTCTGCCACCTACCACATACTAGATGTAGTAGGTCTCCCATGACTATATTACAACAAATGGGGGAGGTTTTCAATAGGGGGAAGAGAGATTTTTTGGGCGAGGAAGAGGGAATGGGGGCTTTGTGGCGAATCTTTCTTAGTATAGCAAGGTGCTGCGGGCTGGGCCTGCGGCGTTGGTCGGAAAGGAAGCGATTGGCATGTACTTCTACTGTGAAGACTGCAAGAAAGAATACCCATTGAATACGCATTCGTACAAATGTGACTGCGGCGGCATGTTCCGCCTGCACAAGGACCCGCATGAGGCGGTGGCGAAGCACGAGATCTCGCTCGGCGAGTTCGTGACGCCTCTCGTGCCATTCCAGGTCGGCAAGCTCGACTTCCTGCTCAAGATGGAGCATCTGCTGCCGACGGGGTCGTTCAAGGACCGCGGGGCCTGCGGCATGATCAATGCGCTGCACGACCTCGGCATCAAGAAAATCGCGCTGGACTCGTCGGGCAATGCGGGCGCTTCGATGGCGGCGTATGCGGCGGCTGCGGATATGGAGTGCACGGTCTACACGCCGGATGACATCTCGCAGGAGAAGGTCAAGCAGATCGAGGCGTACGGCGCGAAGATCGTGAAGGTGGCCAATGGCCGCATGAAGGCGTGCGCAGCGGTCAAGCAGAACCTCGGCGATGCGTACTACGCGTCGCACGTCTACAACCCGCTGTTCTTCGAGGGCATCAAGTCGATGGCGCATGAGCTCTACGACCAGCTCGGCCACCATGTGCCGGATTACATCTTCATGCCGGTCGGCAATGGCACGATGCTCATCGGGCTGTTCCTCGGCTTCATGGAGATCGGGCGGCTGCCGCATTTCGTCGCGGTGCAGTCGTCGAAGTGCGCGCCGCTCTACGAGGCGTACCATGAGGTGCCGGCTTCGCCGAAGCGCACGACGATCGCGGAGGCCATCCGCATCACGAAGCCGAAGCGCCTCAAGGAGATGGTAAAGGCCATCCGCGATTCGGGCGGCGATGTCATCACGGTGCCGGACAAGGATATCCTCAAGGCGCAGAAGTACCTGAGCCATCGCGGCATCTACGTCGAGATGACGTCGGCGGCGGCGCTCGCGGGCGCGGTGCAGTTCTTCGAGAACGGCAAGCCGGACAACTACAAGGTCGTCATCCCGCTGACGGGCAATGGCTTGAAGCGCTGAGGCTGCGTGAGGGGATCCGGATTCGAGAGAAGTGGGCGCAGGCCCGAGGGGAGTACCATGTTATACGGAATGATTGATATCGGATCGAACACGGTCCGCATGGCGATTTATCGCATCGAAGGCACGCATGTCGAGATGCTCATGAAGAAGAAGCACACGGTCGGGCTGGCGGCGTATCTGAAGGACGGCGTCATGCAGCAGCAGGGCATCGACAAGGCGGTGGAGATCCTCAAGGAGTTCCGGGCTTTCCTGCTCGCCTTCAACATCACGCATGTCGTGGCGTTCACGACGGCGGCGCTGCGCAATGCGAAGAACAGCGCGGCGGCGGTCGGCGAGATCGAGCGGCGCACGGGGCTGCCGATCCGCGTGATCACGGGCGACGAGGAGGCGACGTACGACTTCATCGGCGCGACGCACGACCTCAATGAGGATGCGGGCCTGCTCATCGATATCGGCGGCGCGAGCACGGAGATTGTCTCCTATAGCGCGGGCAAGATCGAGCAGAAGATCAGCCTGCCGATCGGCTCGCTGGCCTTCCGCACGAAGTACGTGCACGGCATGCTGCCGACGAAGGCGGAATGCGAGGCGATGCGCGAGGAGGCGGAGGCGACGCTCAGAGCGGCCACGGCCTTCGCGGACGTCCGCGAGGCGTCGATTGCGGGCATCGGCGGCACGTTCAAGGGCGCGGCGGCGCTCTACAATGCGCTGTACGAGAAGCCCATCGACAATGTGAAGATGGAGGCGGGCCGCCTCAAGGCGCTCATCGAGCGCTTCACGGACGAGCACGGGATCAATGAGGCGATGACGGCGATGCTGATGAAGACGGTGCCGGACCGCATCCACACGGTTATCCCCGGCCTCATCATCGCCGAGGTGCTCGCCGCGCGCTTCCACTGCAAGGAGATCACCTACAGCGATTCCGGCGTGCGCGAGGGCTACATCTATTCGGAGGTCCTCAATAAGTGAGAGGCGAAAGTCCATCAGCCCTTGTGATATGGGGGCTGATGGACTTTTTTTGGCAGAAATGGTATAATTAAATGCTAAATGATTTTGCTAGAATACATGTTTTTTGTTTTGAGATTTTGAGGTGAGATTGTGGATTTTGGTCAGGGAAAGATCGTGCCGGTCAACCTGGAACACGAGATGAAGAACTCGTACATCGACTATGCTATGAGTGTCATCGTCGCGCGTGCTCTGCCGGATGTCCGGGACGGCTTGAAACCAGTACACCGCCGCATCCTTTACGCGATGCAGGAGGCGGGCATGGGCTCGAACAAGCCCTACAAGAAATCGGCCCGTATCGTCGGTGAAGTCCTCGGTAAATATCATCCGCACGGCGATTTGTCGGTCTACGATGCAATCGTGCGCATGGCGCAGGATTTCTCCATGCGCTACATGCTTGCAGATGGTCACGGCAACTTCGGCTCGGTCGATGGCGACCCAGCGGCTGCCATGCGTTACACTGAGGTCCGCATGTCGAAGATTGCGGAGCTCATGCTGCAGGACATCGACAAGGAGACGGTCGACTTCACGCCGAACTACGATGAGTCGCTGAAGGAGCCGGAGGTACTGCCGGCGAAGTTCCCGCAGCTGCTCGTCAACGGCACGTCGGGCATCGCGGTCGGCATGGCAACGAACATCCCGCCGCACAACATGTGCGAGGTCATCGACGGCACGCTGATGCTCATCGACCATCCGGATGCGACGATCGACGACCTCATGAAGGTTATCAAGGGACCGGACTTCCCGACGGCTGGCCTGATCCTCGGTCAGGACGGCATCCGCCAGGCGTACACGACGGGCCGCGGCATCATCAAGATGCGCGCGAATGCCCGCATCGAGACGCTGTCGAACGGCAAGCCGCGCATCATCGTCACGGAGCTGCCGTATCAGGTCAACAAGGCGCGCCTCGTCGAGAAGATCGCGCAGCTCGTGCGCGACAAGCAGATCGAGGGCATCACGGCGCTCAACGATGAGTCGGACCGCGGCGGCATGCGCATCGTCATCGACCTGCGCCGCGACGCGAACGCGAACGTCATCCTCAATCAGCTCTACAAGCACACGCAGCTGCAGGACAGCTTCGGCGTCATCATGCTGGCGCTCGTCGACGGCAAGCCGAAGATCCTGAACCTCAAGGAAGTCCTGCACTACTACATCGCGCATCAGGAAGATGTCATCACGCGGCGCACGCGCTACGACCTCAAGAAGGCAGAGGCGCGCGCTCACATCTTGGAGGGCTTGACGATTGCTCTCGACCACCTCGATGCCGTCATCACGACGATCCGCGAGAGCCGCACGGCTGACATCGCGCGCGCAGCGCTGATCTCGGGCTTCAAGCTCTCGGAAAAGCAGGCTCAGGCCATCCTCGACCTTCGCCTGCAGCGCCTGACGGGCCTCGAGCGCGAGAAGATCGAGGAAGAGTATCAGGAAGTCCTGAAGGCCATCGAGGAGTACAAGGCCATCCTCGCGGACGAGGGCCGCATCCTCGCCATCATCAAGGATGAGCTCAAGGCAGTCAAGGCGAAGTTCGGCGATGCGCGCCGCACGCGCCTGACGGTCGACACGAGCGAGATCGACGTCGAGGACCTCATCGCCGAGGAAGACGTCGTCATCACGCTGACGCACAACAACTACATCAAGCGCATGGCGCTCGACACCTACCGCCGCCAGAACCGCGGTGGCAAGGGCATCAAGGGCATGCCGACGAAGGAGAAGGATTTCGTCGAGAACCTCTTGATTACGACGACGCACCACACAATCCTGTTCTTCACGAACCGCGGCCGCGTCTACCATCTCAAGGCGTACGAGATCGCAGAGGCAAGCCGCGCGGCGAAGGGTACGGCCATCATCAACCTGCTGCAGCTTGAGAAGGACGAGAAGATCACGGCCGTCATCCAGGTCAAGGGCTTCAATCCGGACGCCTACCTGTTCATGGCGACGAAGAAGGGTATCGTCAAGAAGACGAGCCTTGTTGAGTTCAAGAACCTGCACAAGGGCGGCCTCAATGCCATCAACCTCGACGACGATGACGAGCTCATCGGCGTCAAGTTCACGGACGGCGAGCGCGATATGATCCTCGGCACGAAGTGGGGCATGGCCATCGTCTTCGGCGAGGAAGCTGTGCGCGCGATGGGCCGCGCGGCCCGCGGCGTCAAGGGCATCAGCCTCAACGACGGCGATGAGGTCATCGGCATGGATACGCTCTCGCCAAACGCCGAGGTGCTGACGGTCACGGCTGAGGGCTACGGCAAGCGCACGGAGACGAGCGAGTACCGCGCCCAGAACCGCGGCGGCAAGGGCCTCATCAACCTCAAGGTCACGGAGAAGACGGGCGATGTCATCGGACTGCGCGTCGTTCATCCGGACCAGGAGCTCATGCTCATCACGACGGAGGGCATCGTCATCCGCACGAACATCTCCGACATCTCCGTCATCAGCCGCAACACCCAGGGCGTCAAGCTCATGTCGACCGGCGAGAACGACATCGTCGCTTCGATGGCCGTCATGGACCAGAAGAACTGATGCTTTGAAACCCAATTGAAGACTGATTTCAAAAAGGCTATCCCTTCGAGCAAGATTGCTCGTGGGATAGCCTTTTTGCTGTATCAGGATTGGCGGGTCAGCAGGTCTCACCCTGCTGGAAGCCCATCGGGAGCGGCTGGAGCGAGGGAAGCTCTTCGTGGCGGATGCGGCGCACGATGGCTTCGGCGGCACGCCGGCCAAGGGTGGGGATGGGCTGGACGACGGCGGTCAGGGTCTGCGGGCCGAGGCGCGTCAGGTAGGTGCCGTCGTAGGCGACGATGGAGAGGTCGTCGGGGCAGCGGCGTCCGCGGCGGCTGGCCTCGCGCAGCGCGCAGATGGCGCCGAGGTCCGTGCCGGAGATGGCGTCGACGTCGGGGTAGTGCTCGAAGATCTCGCGGGCGGCTATGGAGAAATCCTTGGGCTGCAGGGCATTGGCCGGCATGACGATCGTGTCGAGCGAGACGCTGGCCTGCTTGATGACTTGCGCGAAGATGTCCTCGTGTTCGTGGGCCGTCGTGTGGACGGTTGGAGCGCCGGTGATCTGCACGACATGGTGCGGATGGCGCTTCAGCAGCGCATTGGCGGCCAGCTGGCCGCCCTGATGGTGGTCAGCGCGGATGATCGGGATTTCGTCGCAGAGGTAGCGGTCGAAGGCGATGACGGGCAGCTCGATGTGCTGGTAGTTCTCGATGTGCAGGGCATGGGCGCCGATGATCAGGCCGTCCATCGTATGGCGGCGCAGCATGTCGAGGAAGGCGAGCTCGGCGTTCTTCTTCTCGCCCGTCGAGCAGATCATCGTCTTGTAGCCGTAATCGTAGAGAGCTATCTCAATCTCGTGCAGCAGGGCGGCGAAAAAGGGGTGAGCGACGTCCGGGATGATGACGCCGATGAGGTTCGTGCGGTTGAGCGAGAGGTTGCGCCCGACTTCGCTCGGCACGTAGTGGAGCTCTTGGACGGCGGCCTCGACCTTGGCCCGCGTGGCGGCTGAGACGTATCCCTTGTTGTTGAGCACGAGAGAAACCGTGCTGGTGCTGACGCCAGCGAGCTTGGCGACATCTTTGATTCTTGCCATAGGAGCAGTCCTTTCATCTGGTCTTGTGTTTAGTCTATCACAATCTCGGTTTTGTTGCATATCTTTTACTTATAGAGACAGTATTTTCAGATAAATTGAATGACAATGACAAGAAAAATAAATACGATGAAATGATTGACATATGCGATGAAAGTGAATATAATAAAAGTATCGAAGCGGTTCGACATGCGACGGAATGCGAGAAGGCTGCTTCGATTTTCCAGACGTATTTATCGAATCGGTTCGATATAAGAACTACACGAGGTGAAGACGATGACAGACGAACAGCAAGAGATCACGCCGGATGCATTCATCGCGGCACATGAGGCGGAGGTCAACAAGCGCTGGTATCCGCGCTTCCACATCGCGCCGCGCGTCGGCTGGTGCAATGACCCGAATGGCTTTGCCTACTTTGGCGGCCAGTACCATTTCTTCTATCAGTACTATCCGTACGAGCCCAAATGGGGGCCGATGCACTGGGCGCATGCGACGAGCAAGGATCTCGTGCACTGGCAGCGCCAACCGGTCGCCCTCTTCCCAGACCATCCGTACGATGCAGATGGCTGCTTCACGGGCAGTGGCATCGAGAAGGACGGCAAGCTCTACCTGCTCTATACAGGCCATGTCGACCTGCTGAAGAAGCCGGGGCAGCCGGACCGCATCGAAACACAGAACCTCGCGGTCAGCGTCGACGGCATCCACTTCGAGAAGTCGGAGAAGAATCCGGTCATCAAACTGCCGGAGAATGTCTCGACGGGTGAGGATCATCACTTCCGCGATCCGAAGGTCTGGCAGCACGAGGGCCGCTACTACGCGGTCGTCGGCGCACAGACGGCAGACGAGGTGGGCCAGGTGCTCGTCTTTGAGTCGGAGAATCTTGAGGACTGGAAGTTCAAGCACGTCATGGCCAAGGCGCACGGCAATCAGGGCTTCATGTGGGAGTGCCCGAACTTCGCGGAGTTCGACGGTCACGAGGCGCTGATCCTCTCGCCGCAGGGCGTCAATCCGGAGGGCAAGCGCTACCTCAACCTGCATCAGTCGGTCTCGATGCTCGGCAAGATGGACTACGAGTCGGGCATCTTCTACCACGATGCCTTCCACATCCTCGACCACGGCTTCGACTTCTACGCGCCGCAGGTCACGCAAACGCCGGACGGCCGCTGCGTGATGATCGGCTGGCTTGCGATGTGGGAGAGCGCGATGCCGGAGCAGGCCGACGGCTGGTCGTGCCAGATGACGGTGCCGCGTGAGCTGCACTACCGCAAGGACAGACTCGTGACGCCGCCAGCACGCGAGCTCACGGCTCTGCGCAAGGCCGCGCACACGATGCCGGAATGCATCCTGAGCGAGGAGACGAGCCTCGGCGATTGGTCGTATGAGACGGGCGAGCTCTGCGCAGACCTCGATCTCACCGATGCCAAGGGCGTGGCCCTCCATTTCACGGCCGGCTTTGAGGACACGGTCTCGCTCATGGTCGAGAAGGAGAGCGGCCTCGTGACGCTCTCGCGCAAGTCGGCGGCAACGGGGCGCAGGGAAGAGCGCTACGCACAGCTGCCGGCGGGCGAGGAGCACCTCTCGCTGCGCGTCTACGAGGACCGCTCCTCGCTGGAGTTCTTCCTCAATGACGGCGATATCGTCATGAGCACGCGCTTCTACCCGAAGACGGAGGAACGCGTCGTCGTGCTCGAGCCGCAGGAAGGCACGGTGCGCATGACGGATGGCGTCTTCTATGAGCTCGACGACATCTTTGCTTGAGTCTTGCTGATGTCAATCTCATTTATCTAGCTTTTCTGATTTGTGTTTTTGGGGAAAGGGGAAACACATCATGGGAAATCTCTTGAAGGCATTTTCGAATCCGTTCTACAGGACGAGCTCGCTTGAGATCCTGCTGTTCTTCGCGGGCTGGGGCATCTGGTGGTCGTTCTTCCAGATCTGGCTGACGACGAAGCAGGGCTTCACGGGCGCGCAGGTCGGCACGATTTACTCCTTCGGCAGCGCGGTCGCGCTCGTCCTGATGTTCGTCTACGGCTCCCTGCAGGACAAGCTCGGCATGAAGAAGACGATGCTGAAGTTCTTCGCCGTCTGCCAGATCCTCGTCGGCCCGTTCTTCACCTGGGTCTACGTGCCGATGCTCGCCGCGAACTTCTACGTCGGCGCTGTCGTCGGTGCCGTCTACCTCGCGGTGGCGTTCCTCGCGGCCTGCCCTGTCTTTGAGGCGGTCACGGAGCGCCTGAGCCGCCGCTACTCCTTTGAGTACGGCCAGGCCAGAGCCTGGGGCTCGTTCGGCTATGCCGTGGCAGCGCTCTGCGCAGGCTTCCTCTTCACGATGAACCCGAACCTGATCTTCTGGACGGGCTCCGCTGTGGCGGCGGTGCAGCTCATCGTCCTGGTCTCGATGACGCCGGAGAATGACGCTTCGCTTACGGCGCAGTACGAGGTCAAGGCAGAGAGCATCAAGGAGAGCAAGACGCCGTCGTTCGGCGAGATCATCGGCGTGTTCAAGCTCATCGAGGTCTGGAAGATGATCGTCTTTGTCATCATGAGCTGGACGTTCTACACCGTCTTTGACCAGCAGATGTTCCCGGAGTTCTTCACGCGCTTCTTCGCGACGCCAGAAGCAGGCCAGCAGGCTTACGGCGTGCTCAACTCCATCGAAGTCTTCCTCGAATTCCTCATGATGGGCCTCGTGCCGATCCTCATGCGCCGTATCGGCGTTCGCAAGGCCATCCTGCTCGGCTGCGCCATCATGATCGTCCGCATCGGCGGCTGCGGCCTCGTCACGAATCCTCTTGGCGTCGCCGTCATCAAGCTCTTGCACGCACCGGAAACGGCGCTCTTCATCCTCGCTGTCTTCCGCTACTTCACGCTGCACTTTGACACGCGCATCTCGGCGACGCTCTACATGGTCGGTTTCCAGATTGCTGCACAGGTCGGCCAGATCATCTTCTCGACGCCGCTCGGCGCCCTGCATGACAGCATCGGCTACCAGAGCACTTTCCTCGTCATCTCCGGCATCGTCTGCGTGGCCAGCCTCTACGCTTTCGTCATCCTCAAGAAAGACGACCAGCAGGTCGACGGCCAGCCGCTCTGAGCCAGAGTGTATATCAAAACACAAATAAAAAGTCGCCCGGCAGGGCGGCTTTTTTGTTTGTCATGATCTGTGCGGTGCGAGGTAGATGCGGCCGTGGGCGTCGATGCGGCTCAGATGGCGCAGGTAGAAGCGGGCGATGATGCCGGTCAAGAGCGCGGAAATCAGCGTGCCCTCGCGGATGCCCTCGATGGTGCCCATGGTCAGCACGGAGACGATGGCGGCGAGTACGACGAGGCTGATGTCGTTGCCGACCTTGACCTTGCCGAAGTCGATGCCTGTTTTGCGCGCGAAGACGTAGACGGCACCCTCGCCGGCGAGCATGAGGACATCGGCGATGCCCTGCCCTGCGACGCCGAGCGCGACGAGGGACGTGCCGAGCAGGCAGAGCAGCAGCTTGAGCGCATAGGCCTCCGGCACGATGGCGAAGAGCTGCATGAAGAAGTCGATGCAGAAGCCGAAGAGGATCGTCACAGGAATCTGCAGCCAGAAGACAGCCGGGAAATCGCGCCGCAGCATCAAGAGCTCAAAGACGACGAAGACCATGTTGACGGCGAACGTCGTCTGGCCAAACGTAAACGGCGAGATCAGGCTCAGGACATACGGCAGGCTCGAGATCGGCGACGTGCCCAAGAGGCTCTTGACGACGAGAGCAATGCCAGCCGACTGGATCATGACGGCTATGACCAGCAATAGATAGCGTTTTGAGGTAGACAAACAATTCCTTCTTTCATGAGGATGTATTTACTCGACCCAGTGGATCTTCTTGGCGTCGTAGCGGTCGACCTGTGGTTTCTTGCCGACGGGGTAGCCGAAGGGCAGCAGGGCGAACGCGTACTGGTTGTCGGGCAGGTTGAGGATCTTGCCGACTTTCTCAATGCGGTCCGGGACGGGGGAAACGGCCATCATGACGCCGCCGAGGCCGAGTTCTTCGAGCTCGAGCCAGAGGTTCTCGGTGGCGATGGCGCAGTCGATGTCGGTGATGCCCGGAAAGATGACGTCCTTGCGGGCGGCGATGACGAGCACGACGGGGGCTTTAGCGGCCGATACGGCATAGGGGCTCGTCTTAGCAAGTGCCTCAATCGTCTCGCGCTTCGTCACGACGTAGAATTCCCATGGCTGCTGGTTGCCCGCCGACGGCGCGACAAAGCCTGCCTGCAGCAGCTTCTCGATTTTCTCTTTCTCGACAGGTCTGTCCTCGAATTTGCGGACGCTCGTGCGGGTGAAGATGGCGTTCATAGTATCCTTCCTTTCTCATTTCTCGTTCTTCTTTGTACAATGGATTCCTGTCTCTATTATAGGTGGGCAGCGAAATCCCTGCAACAAGAAAGCCGGACACCTTGCTGGTGTCCGGCTCTTTCTGTATGTGATGCGATATGCTGTTAGGCTCAGGCTTCGCTGGCGCGCTCGTCTGCGAGGAGCTGGCGGGTGTGCTCGGCGACCTGTTCCGGCGTGATGTCGGTGAGGCGGGCGACGCCGGTCTTGATGGCGGCAGCTGCTACGGCTGCTGCGACCTGTGGGGCGACGCGCGGGTCGAACGGGCTTGTGATGACGTGCTGCTCGTCGAGCTCTGTCTCGTCGATGAGATCGGCGATGGCCTCTGCTGCGGCCATCTTCATCTCTTCATTGATTGCCTTGGCGCGTACGTCGAGGGCGCCGCGGAAGATACCCGGGAAGGCCAGCAGGTTGTTGACCTGGTTCGGGTAATCGCTGCGGCCCGTGCAGACGATGCGGGCACCGGCAGCGTAGGCCTCATCCGGCATGATCTCCGGCGTCGGGTTGGCCATACCCATGACAATCGGGTCCTTCTTCATGGAGCGGACCATGTCCTGCGTGACGGCACCGGCGATGGAGACGCCGATGAAGACGTCGGCACCCTTGATGACATCGGCGAGCTGGCCCTTCTCGTGCTGTGGGTTCGTGATCTTGGCGATATCATCCTTGTAGGGGTTCATGTCTTCCTGACGGCCCTCGTAGATGGCGCCCATGCGGTCGCAGAGGATGATGTCGCGGCCGCCCATGCTGTGGATCAGGCGCGTGATGGCCTGGCCGGCAGCGCCGGCGCCGTTGAGGACGAACTTCGACTCCTCGAACTTGCGGCCCGTGAGCTTGAAGGCATTGATGAGTGCCGAGACGACGACGATGGCCGTGCCGTGCTGATCATCGTGGAAGACGGGGATGTCGAGCTTCTCGCGCAGGCGGCGCTCGACGTCAAAGCACTGCGGTGCCTTGATGTCCTCGAGGTTGATGCCGCCAAACGTCGGAGCCATGAGCTCGACGGCGCGGACGATCTCGTCGACGTCCTGCGTGTCAAGGCAGATGGGGACGGAATCAACGCCGGCAAAGCCCTTGAACAGGATGGACTTGCCCTCCATGACCGGCAGGCCGGCGCCAGCGCCGATGTTGCCGAGGCCGAGGACGGCGCTGCCGTTCGTCACGACGGCGACTGTGTTGCCCTTGTTGGTGTAGTCGTAGATTTTATTGTAGTCTTTCTTGATCTCGAGGCACGGTGCAGCGACGCCAGGCGAATAAGCCAGCGTCAGGTCCTTGGCCTTCTGGAGGGGGACTTTGCTGTGCATCTCGATCTTGCCGTGATGCTCTTTATGCAAGGCTAATGCCTGGTCCGTCAATTTGCTCATGGGGGATACTTCCTTTCTTGCTTTGCTTCTTGTCTGCGCAGAATCGCGCCCGTCAGGCGATGGGGAAAGCAAGGCTGACGTTTATGATAGGGTTATTGAGTTATATTTGTGATAAACGTTACATTTTACAGTAAACTTTAGTTACAACCATGTTCAAACTGTAAAAACGTGTTGCATACTATTATATTGTTGTGGCAATAAAAACACAAATATAATTTATTAATAGTGAAATAAGTTGCCATAATAATATGAGCCTTTCCTACAATTTTTCTGGCAGGAAAGGCTCATATTGGTATGCTTGTCGAAAGACGGTGTCTTATTGTGTCTTTGCCGTGTTGCTGCTGCGCGTCGGAGCGGCTGGCGCCGTCTCGGCCGGGGCTGCTGTCGTGTGCGTGCTGCCTGCATGCGAGCTGCTCGTGGAGTGGTCGCCCGTCCCTTCGGAGCTCGAGCGGCTCGTGCTCCTCGAACTGGAACTGCTGCTGCTCGAACTGCTCTTGCTCGAGCTCGAACTCTTGGCGCTGCTCGTGCCCGAGCTGCTCTTCGCCTTTGTCGTCGACGGGGCAGAGGTCGCACCCGCCGGGATGGAGCTCTCGTACTCGTGCTGCGTGCGTTCGAGCTGGGCCTTCTCGCTGGCGTTCAGCGTGATGCCGAGTGTCTCGGCCAGTGTCGTGCGCAGCTTCTGGAGGTCTGGGATCCAGTAGCTGACGCCGTCGATGTAGAGCGGCTTGCCCGGTACCATCTCGGTCTTGAGGCCGTTCTTCTGGGCTTCCTTGAGCGTGCCTGCAAACTCGAGCAGCTGGCGGAAGGAGAGGTCGGTCTTGACGGAGGACATGACCTCGCCGATGACGCTCGGCAGCTTCGGGATGATGGCCGGGGACGTGACCTTGTCCATGCAGGCCTTCATGAACTTCTGCTGGCGCTTGATGCGGCCGATGTCGCCCTCTTCATCGCGGTAGCGCACGTAGGTGACAGCCGTCTTGCCGTCCATGTGCTGCATGCCCGGCTGCAGGTCGATGATCAGGCCGCCGTCGTCGTCCCACGGGTCTTCGTAGTACATGCGCTTCTCGACATCGATGTCGATGCCGCCGATGGCGTCGATGATTTTCTGGAAGGCCTGGATGTTGACGACGACGTAGTGGTCCATGTTGACACCGAGGAAGTCCTCGACGGTGCGCTGCGCGAGCTTCTCGCCTGCCTCAGGGCCGCCCTTGGCACTGCCGTAGGCGTAGGCGGCGTTGATCTTATCCCAGCCGTGGCCCTTGATCTTGACGCGGGTATCGCGCGGGACGGACATCAGCGCGGCCTGGTCTTTCTTCGGGTCGAGCGTCGCGACCATCAGCGTGTCGCTGCGGCCGACGTCGTCATCGCGCTCGTCGACGCCCATGATCATGATGGTCGTCTTGTCCTTGGCAGTCAGCAGGCCGTCTTCGACGACGTCATCGGCCGACTTGTCGAGCAGGCTGTTCGACGCGAAGAGCGCGCCCATGGCAGCCGCCGCGATAAAGGCGACGATCAGGAGCCCCCAAAAGAGACCTCGATGCCGGCGGCGTGAACGGCGCGGCTGGCGAGGCGGGATCGGATTCGTTTGCAAAATGATACCTTCTTTTCTCAAAATCAAGCATAAATCCCTGCTATTCTAGCAGGGCACATTTATAGTTACATTATAAGGAAAGCGCGTGGGATGTGCAATTACTTTATTCATATCCACACCATATCGTAGCGGTCAAGCCTGAAAAATCGATGGATAGATGGTAGAATGGGGGGAGACCATAGAGAAAGGATGATGGATATGGCAGCAGAGATTGAACGCAAGTTCCTTGTCAAGGAGGGCTGGCGGCCGCAGACAGAGGGGGTGCGCATTGCTCAGGGCTACCTCTCTTCGGTGCCAGAGCGCACGGTGCGCGTGCGCATCAAGGGGGACAAGGGCTTCCTTACGGTCAAGGGACGCAATGAGGGCATTCGGCGGCTGGAGTTTGAGTACGAGATTCCCTGTGCGGATGCCGAGGCCCTGCTGAAGCTCTGCGAGCAGCCGCTCATTGAGAAGACGCGCTATCTCGAAGAGGTGGGCGGCTTTACCTGGGAGGTCGATGTCTTCGCGGGAGATAATGTGGGGCTGCGTATGGCAGAGATTGAGTTGCCGGCGGAGGATACGCCGTTTGAAAAGCCCGAGTGGGCCGGGCAGGAGGTTTCCGGCGATGCGCGGTATTACAATTCGAGCCTGATTGCTCATCCGTATTGCCTGTGGAAAACAAGACCGTGAGGGATTTGAGATATCCACAGGATATGGTGGGGAAATTTGCGGTAAAAAGCGCAAGATATGGGCGTTGACAAGCTGATTTTCATATATATGGTGGTTATCCACGGATTTATCCACATTATCCACAGAAAAGGAGAAAAATTTTAGCCACAATATGCACAAATGGCTGTATATATTATAGTAGGAAATGAAAAAAGAGGCTTGTGGAAAAGTAGATTATCCACAGGTGTGGATTCTTTTGTGGATAACAGAAAGGGATGTAGATGTATGGGGACTATGATGATATCGAATGGGGAGCTGCTGACGCGGCTGGTGCTGTCCTGTATCCTGGGCGGCATCATCGGCTATGAGCGGCAGTCGCGGCGCAAGTCCGCGGGCCTGCGGACGAATGTGCTCGTCTGTCTCGGCGCCTGCCTCATCATGGTGATGTCAGAAGGGATTTATCAAGGGGTCGAGGGGCATACGAATGCCGATCCGGCTCGTCTGGCGGCGCAGGTCGTCAGTGGTATCGGTTTCCTCGGCGCCGGTGCCATCATGAAGGAGGGGCTGACAGTAACAGGGCTGACGACGGCGGCCTGCCTCTGGGTTGTCGCAGGCGTGGGGCTGGCCGTGGGCGGCGGCTTCTATTCCGGTGCGCTCATCACGACGGCACTCGTCTTCGTGACGCTCGGCACGCTTTCAAAGCTTGACGAATGGGTGGATCATGAGAAGAATTTCTCGCTCTCCATCCACACAATAGACCGTCCGGGACAGATGCTACGGATCAACAATTGCCTGGAGGGGCTGCATCTGCGCATCCGCGGCGTCAAGATCAAGTCGGATGACTTCGATGATGGCCGCTGGGGCAAGAAGGGGCGCAAGTATCTTTTCATCGATCTGGAGGTCTACAATCCACAGGGCGTCAAGGGCGTCATCGTGGTCGATGCCGTGCGCAGCCTTGAGGGTGTGCAGGGGGTCGATCTGATTTGAATCATGGCAATAAAAAAACGTGTCCGTCCGGACACGTTTTTTGTTGCTTGTATTGATGGGGTGAATGCTCTTATTCCTCGCCCTTCTTGAGCGGCTTCTTGAGGATCGAGAGGATCACGCAGCCGACAATGGCGCCGACGAGGATTGAGACGAGGTACATCAGCGGGTTGCCGATGGTCGGGACGACGAAGATGCCGCCGTGCGGTGCGCGCAGCGTGCAGTCGAAGGCCATCGTCAGGGCACCTGTGACGGCCGAGCCGACAACGCAGGCTGGGATGACGCGCAGTGGGTCAGCTGCGGCGAACGGGATGGCGCCCTCGGTGATGAAGGAGAGGCCCATGACGTAGTTCGTGATACCGGCTTTGCGCTCGCTCTCCGTGAAGCGGTTCTTGAAGAACGTCGTGCAGAGGGCAATTGCGAGCGGCGGGACCATGCCGCCTGCCATGACGGCAGCCATGACGTGGAACTCACCGGAAGCCAAGAGACCCGTGCCCGTGACGTAAGCAGCCTTGTTGATCGGGCCACCCATATCGACGGCCATCATGCCAGCGACGATCATGCCCATGAAGATGCGGGCCGACGGGTCCATGTTCTTCAGCGTGTCGACCATCCAGCCGTTGATGGCGGAGACCGGCGGCGCGATGATGAAGAGGCTGATGAAGCCCATGATCAGGATGCCGAAGAACGGATAGATGAGCATCGGCTTGATGCCCTCGAGGGATTCCGGCAGGCACTTCGAAGCTTTCTTGAGGAAGTTGACGATGTAGCCGCCGAGGAAGCCGGCAATCAGGGCGCCGAGGAAGCCGGAGCCCGTCGTACCAGCGAGTGCACCGCCGACGAAACCGACGGCGAGACCCGGGCGGTCAGCAATCGACATGGAGATGAAACCGGCGAGGACCGGCAGCATGAAGCCGAAGGAGGCGCCGCCGATGTCCTTGAAGAATTTTGCGAGCGGCGTGTTGGAGCCGAAGTTCTTCGGGTCGATGGAGTAATCATCGAACAGGAATGCCAGGGCGATGAGGATACCACCGCCGACGACGAACGGCAGCATGTGCGAGACGCCGTTCATCAGGTGCTTGTAGATCTGGCGGCCGAGGCTCTCGCCCTGGACGTCAGCAGCGCTCTCTTCCGTGTCGCTGCCCGATGCGTGGTAGACCGGTGCATCGCCTTTGAGGGCGCGGTCGATGAGCTCATCGGCCTTGTTGATGCCGTCGGCGACCTTCGTGATGACGACTTTCTTGCCGTTGAAGCGGGCCATGGCGACGTTCTTGTCGGCTGCGACGATGATGCCGTCGGCAGCGGCAATCTCAGCGTCCGTCAGGATGTTCTTGGCACCGCCGGAGCCGTTTGTCTCGACCTTGATGGAGATGCCGCGCTTCTTGGCATGCTGCTCGAGGCTCTCGGCTGCCATGAAGGTGTGGGCGATGCCCGTCGGGCAGGCCGTGACGGCGAGAATCTGGATGTGGTCGCTGGCCGGTGCAGTGTCGACGGCTTCGCCTTCAGCTGCTGCGGCTTCTGCCTTCGGTGCTTCAAACTTGCCATCTTCCTTGAGGTCGATGAGGTGCAGGAACTCTTCCTTCGTCTTGGCGGCGATCAGGGCCTCCTTGAAGTCCGGGTCCATGATCATCATGGCGAGCTGCTGCAGGATCTGGATGTGCGCGTCGTTGGCGGAATCCGGTGCCGCAATCATGAAGAACAGGCGGGCCGGTTTGCCGTCCATGGACTCAAAGTCCATGCCCGCAGGCACCGTCATGGCGGCGAGGCCTGCTTCTTTGACGCCCGTGCTCTTGGCATGCGGCGTCGCGATGCCGTCGCCGAGGCCCGTCGTGCCCGAAGCTTCGCGGGTGAAGACGTCTTTGAGGTACTGTTCCTTGTCGGAAAGATTGCCAGAGGCTGCCATGAGGTCAGCGAGCTGACGGATTGCTGACTGCTTGTCAGCAGGCTTTTGGCCAAGGGCGATGCTCTCGCTCTTGAGCAAGTCAGTGATACGCATAGATTTCTCCCCTTAACTAATATAGAATGAATCAGATGATTGTCTTTAAAAGTGCCTCGACCTCCGGGCGCGTGGCGAGGTTCTCGCTGAACGCGGAAGCCGAGCCCGTGGCGACGCCCATGTGGAAGGCGGTCTCGAAGTCGCCATTCGACTCCGTGTAGCCTGTGATGAAGCCTGCGACCATCGAGTCACCGGCGCCGACGGAGTTGACGAGCTTGCCCTTCGGGGCCGGGCTCTTGTAGTGCTGGCCATCTGCCGTCAGCAGGATGGCACCGTCGCCGGCCATCGAGATCAGGACGTTCTGCGCGCCCTTCTCCTGGAGCTTCTTGGCGTAGGTGATGATCTCCTCGTCCGTCGTGAGCTTGACGCCGAACATGTCGCCGAGCTCGTGGTTGTTCGGCTTGATGAGGAACGGATGGTACTTGAGGACGTTGAGAAGGAGCTTCTTCTCGGCATCGACGATGATGCGGATGCCGCGGCCCTCGAGGCGGGCCATGATCTTCTCGTAGATGTCATCCGGCAGCGTCTTCGGGATGGAGCCGGCGAGCACGAGGGTGTCGCCTTCGGTGAGCTTGTCGAGCTTAGCGAAGAGCTCTTCGCGCTTTGCCTCGCTGATGTCCGGGCCCTGGCCATTGATCTCGGTCTCTTTCTCGGCCTTGACTTTGACGTTGATGCGCGTGAAGCCCTCCGGCAGCTGGACGAAGTCGTGCTTGACGCCGAAGCCGTCGAGCTGGCGCTTGATCTCTTCGCCCGTGAAGCCTGCCGTGAAGCCGAGCGCGGTGCTCTCATGGCCGAGGTTGCCGAGGACGATGGAGACGTTGATGCCCTTGCCGCCGCCGAGGACCTGCTCGTAGTTCACGCGGTTGATCTCGCCCGCGGTGAAGGAATCGAGGCGGACGATGTAGTCGAGCGACGGGTTGAAAGTTACGGTGTAGATCATTCTTCTCTTACTCTCCTTCCAGGATTGTCGTGCAATCCCGATACTTCTTGTCTCTTAGATGTCCGGTGATGATGGTCGCACTCGAGATGTTGGCGAAGGTGATCGGCGAGATCTTGTTGAACTTCGACTGATCGGCCAGCACGTAGGCGTGCTCACAGCGCGAGAGGGCCTCGCTCTTGACGAGTCCCTCGCTCGAGTCCGGCGTGGAGAAGCCGGACTTGATGCTGATGCCATTGGCACCGAAGAATCCCTTGGTGAAATTGTAGAGCTCTAGGTTGCGCAGGGCCTCCGTGCCGATGACGGCTTCGGTGACGGCCTTGAGGCGTCCCCCGAGCAGGAAGACTTTGAAGCCCTTGAGGGACAGGCGCGAGGCATGCGGCAGCCCGTTCGTCACATAGACGGCCTGGCGTTCCTGCAGGAAGTCCACCATGTGCAGCGTCGTGGAGCCGGCATCGATGTAGACGAAGTCCTTGCGGGTCACGAGGCTGGCCGCCCGCCGCGCGATGGCAATCTTCTCCTCGGTGCAGCGGCTGCTCTTGGTCGGCATGTCTTCTTCCATCGCGGTGTAGTTGCTGTCGATGGAAGTCGCGCCGCCGTAGACTTTGTAGAGCATGCCGCGCTTGTGGAGCGCGGTCAGGTCGCGCCGGATGGTGGATTCCGATGTGCAGAGCGCCCGGGTGAGTTCCGGGACCGTCACCGCCTGTTTCTCTTTGAGGATGCGCAGGATGGTCGCATATCGTTCTTCCGTAAGCATGGCGTTCACACCTTTCTGTACTTCCATAATATCATCAAAGTCAATCAAAGTCAATCATACTCATCAAACAATATGAAGAAATACGGAGAAAGAAGCGAGAACCCGACGAGGTTCTCATGGATGAGCAATACAAAAAGATTTCTGTAACAGAATTGGCCATTTTCATAAGAATTTCATGGCTGACTGTATCCTTTTTCGCTATAATAAAGTTAAATAGGAAGAAAGTAAAAGAGAAAGTAGGAGAGAATCATATGAACGATATCCATCACCTGCCCGGCAAAGCGGAGGCGAAGGCCGTCATCCGCCAGCACCGCAAGGCGTCATTTTACGTCAAGAAGTATCTGATGATCTTCATGGGCGCGTTGATTGCGGCCATTGGCCTCGAGCTGTTCCTGATCCCGAACAATGTCATCGACGGCGGCATCGTCGGTATCTCGATCATGATGTCGTCGATCACGGGACTGTCTCTCGGCGTGTTCCTGGTCCTCTTGAACATCCCGTTCCTCTATCTGGGCTACAAGCAGATCGGCAAGAACTTCGCGATTGCGACGACGATTGCCATCTGCATCCTGTCGGTCTGGTCGGCGGTGTTTGCGCCAATCCCGAAAGTGACGGATGACCCGTTCCTCGCGGCAATCTTCGGCGGCATCATCGACGGTCTCGGCGTCGGCCTGATCATCCGCGCGGGCGGCTCGCTCGACGGCACGGAAATCGTCGCCATCATCATGGACCGCCGGTCGGTCTTCTCGGTCGGCGAGGTCGTCATGTTCATCAACCTCTTCATCCTGTCGAGTGCGGGCCTGCTCTACGGCTGGGACAAGGCGATGTACTCGCTCGTCGCGTACTTCGTCATCTCGAAGATGATTGACGTCGTCATCAAGGGCCTCGACGAGTCGTACGCCGTCATGATTGTCACGAACGAGCACGATGAGATCACCTCGGCCCTCAACGACCGACTCGGCCGCGGCGTCACACTGCTGCACGGGCAGGGCGGCTACACGGGCGAGGCCAAGGAAGTGCTCTACTGCGTCGTCACGCGCCTCGAGGTCGACAAGCTCAAGGAAATCGTGCTCGAGAAAGACGAGAACGCCTTCGTCACGATCAACGCCGTCCATGACATCGTCGGCGGGCGCTTCAAGAAGAAGGCGATTCACTGAGTTTTGCGAGGTGAGGCGGCTCGTGGCCGAGGAAATATCTCTGTCTAGGAACGCAGGCTGAAACTCGTCCTGTCTGGGGCGGGGGCAAGTGACAATCCGAAGGTCGCCCCCGAGGCAGGAGCCCGTGCGGCGTGGCATGCCGGGAGGGGCGGGGACAGGAGCTGCGCCACGGAGCGTTGTCCCTGCCCCTCCCGGCCGCACCAGCCCCCGCCTCCAACCTTCGATGTCAACTCATCCATTGCCAAACGTAACTTCATCGCCAAAATCAAAGGAGGTATTTTCATGCGAAACATCATCACTCGTTCCTGCATCACCATGCTGATGCTCCTCCTGCTTGCGGTCCCGGCTCTGGCGGCAGAAAGACAGCCGCAGCGCATTGCGCAGTTCCCGCTCGTCATCGAGAGCTGGCAGCAGCCGGATGCTTCGGTGCAGGACCAGCTGGAGACTAAGATTGACCGCGCGCTGCACGTGCCGCTCAATGATACGCTCAAGGCGGTCGAGTTCATCCCCGAGAAAGACTGCCTCGCGGCCTGGGATGAGGCGGAGGGGCAGCTGACGGGCAAGGTCCGCATCAAGGACCTTGCCAAGCCGATTGCTGAGAAGCTCAATGCGGACCTCGTCGTCATCCCGGTTCTCGCTGAGTACGAGCAGTACACGACCATGAGCTGGTACTGGGACCGCGGCATGATCCTGCACAGCCGCGCGGAAGTGCAGCTCATCGTCTACGACCGCACGAAGGACAAGCTCGTCCATAAGAGGGCATCGGACTTCTTCGACGATGAGTACTCCTCGGCCGGCACGGCTTCGTATCTCGCCCTCAACTGCATGGAGCGCGTCGTCAACGATGCTAACCTGCACGGCTTCCTCTGGCCTCTGGACAGGAGTACACCTGTCGCGGATGATGCGAAAAAAGTATCGACAAAGTCCTGATTTTTTCAGGTTTCTGGCTTGACAAGTTACAGAGTTACATCTATAATGTAAACATATTAATCAGATATGTTTAAGCTACGTTTGCCGATAGAAAGGGGCCGTTATTCATGAGTGAAGAGAGAAAGTACCATTTTGAGACACTGCAGCTGCACGTTGGTCAGGAGCAGGCTGATCCCGCTACGGACGCGCGCGCTGTGCCAATCTACCAGACGACGTCCTTCGTGTTCCACAACGCGCAGCACGCTGCTGACCGCTTCGCACTGAAGGATGCCGGCAACGTCTACGGCCGCCTGACGAACCCGACGGAGGATGTCTTCTCCAAGCGTATCGCCGCACTCGAAGGCGGCGTCGCTGCTGTTGCTGTCGCATCTGGTGCAGCTGCTGTCACGTACACGCTCGAGGCACTCGTCCATCACGGCCAGCATATCGTTGCAGCTACGACGATCTACGGCGGCACCTACAACCTCTTTGAGCACACGTTCCCGAACTACGGCATCGAGACGACGTTCGTCGATCCGACGAAAGGCGTCGAGGTCTTCGAGGAGGCCATCAAGGAGAATACGCGTGCCGTCTACATCGAGTCTGTCGGCAACCCGAACGCCAACCTCATCGACATCCAGGCTGTCGCCGATATCGCGCATAAGCACAAGATCCCGCTCGTCGTCGACAGCACGTTCGCAACGCCGTATCAGCTGCGCCCGTTCGAGTACGGCGCCGACATCGTCGTCCACTCGGCCACGAAGTTCATCGGCGGCCATGGCACGACGCTCGGCGGTGTCCTCGTCGATGGCGGCAAGTTCGACTGGATTGCTTCGGGCAAGTTCCCGCAGTTCGTCGACCCGAACCCGAGCTACCATGGCATCAGCTTTGCCAAGGATGTCGGCGCAGCGGCCTTCGCTACGTATGTCCGCACGCTGATCCTGCGCGATGAGGGCGCAACGCTTTCGCCGTTCAACGCGTTCCTGCTGCTGCAGGGAACGGAGACGCTGTCGCTGCGCGTCGAGCGCCATGTCGAAAACGCCCTCAAGGTCGTCGACTACCTCGCCAAGAACCCGCATGTCGCGAAGGTCAACCATCCGGCTCTGCCGGATCATCCGGACCACGAGCTCTACAAGAAGTACTTCCCGAACGGTGGTATCTCCATCTTCACGTTCGAGATCAAGGGCGGCGCTGAGGCGGCCAAGAAGTTCATCGACCATCTCAAGATCTTCAGCCTGCTGGCCAATGTCGCGGATGTCAAGTCGCTCGTCATCCATCCGGCTTCGACGACGCACTCCCAGATGAACGAGCAGGAACTCGCCGCTTCTGGCATCACGCCGTCGACGATTCGCCTGTCCATCGGCACGGAGCACATCGATGATATCATTTACGATCTCGATCAGGCCTTCAAGGTCCTTGACTGACCGTTTGATATACTTTTCTCTACCCAAAGGGGTCGCGGAATCCTTCCGCGGCCCCTCTTTTTTTGACAAAGCCTCGGCTTCGTGTCATCATAGGGAATGACGGTACGCACCATGGGGGTGCGACTGTACAAGGAGGAAAACAGAATGAACAACTACGAGAAGTACCGGCAGGTACGGAAAGAGGCGGCGGCCACGGGGCTGCTGCTCCTGATCCTGATCGCGGCCTGGATTGCTGCTGGCTTTGGGCTGGCAGATGTGCGGGTGGAATTCTTCCATCTGCCGCTCTGGGTATGGACGGCGACCATCGGTTTCTGGCTCTTTGCCATACTCGGCGTCAAGCTCTTGACGGCGACCGTGTTTGTGGACATGAGCCTGGAAGAGGATGAAGATGATGCGGTCGATGCGGGAGAGGAGGTCCATCATGATAAATGAGGGAAATCTTTCTGCGCTACTACCATTGCTTATCTTTATGGGATTCATGGTGGCCATCGGCTTCTGGGTGCGCCGGCAGAACGCCGGCAAGAACTTCGTCCAGTCGTATTTCATCGGCAATCACGATCTCGGCGGCTTTGTGCTCGCGATGACGACGGTGGCGACCTACAGCTCGGTCAGCTCATTCGTCGGCGGGCCCGGCATGGCTTGGCAGATCGGCTTCGGCTGGGTCTACATGGCGGTCGTGCAGGTCACGGCCATCTTTCTCGTGCTCGGCATCTTCGGCAAGCGCGTGGCCATGCTCTCGCGGCGGTTCGACGCGGTAACGGTCGTCGACATTATCCGTGAACGGTTCCAGTCGGACGGCCTCGCGGCGATGGCGGCCTTCATCATCGTGCTGTTCTTCTGCGGCACGATGACGGCACAGTTCGTCGGCGGAGCGAAACTCTTCGCGACGGTCACGGGCTACAGCTATGAGATGGGCCTCTTGCTCTTCGGCCTCGTCGTCGTGCTCTACACGAGCATCGGCGGCTTCCGCGCCGTGGCCATCACGGACACGTGCTGCGCCATCATGATGATGGTCGGCATCGCTCTCTTGCTCTACTACGTGCTCGAGGCGGGCGGCGGCTATGCGGCCATCATGGAGAACATCCATCTGAACCATCCGGAGATGCTCGAGCCGCTCTCGGGCGGCCACATGCCGGTTGGCCTCTACCTTACGCAGTGGATTCTCGTCGGCATCTGCACGATCGCGCTGCCGCAGTCGGTCGTGCGCGGCATCAGCTACAAGGACACGAAGAGCCTGCACAAGGCCATGCTGATTGGCACGGTCGTCGTCGGCTTCATGAACATCGGCGTCAACTTCACGGGCATCCTCGCGCACGGCGTGCTGACGGGGCCGCTTGAGGGCTACGGCGGCGTCGACTACATCATCCCGAAGACAATCGTCGCGGCGCTGCCGCCCGCACTCGTCGGCTTTGCCATCATCGGACCGCTCGCCGCGTCGATCTCGACCATCTCGGGCCTCTTGATCGTCGCTTCGTCGGCCATCGTCAAGGATGTCTACCTGCACCATGCGGAGAAGCATGGCCGCACGGTCACGGGGCGTCAGCTGCGCCGCCTCTCGACGGCGGCGACGGCCGTCATCGGCGTCATCGTCTTCTGCATCGCGCTGACGCCGCCGAGCCTCATCTGGCTTATCAACATGTTCGCCTTTGGCGGCCTCGAGACGGCTTTCTTCTGGACGCTGCTCTTGGGCCTCTTCTGGCGCAGGGCCAACCGGCTCGGTGCCATCCTCTCGATGGGCGGCGGCACGATTGCCTACTGCCTGACGCAGGGACTCGGCTTCAAGTTCATGGGGCTGCACCAGATCACGATCGGCATCACGGTCTCGCTCGTCTTCTTCCTGCTCGGCGCCTATCTCGGCAAGCCGCAGGAGGAGCGGGTGTTGCAGGTCTTTTTCCCCGAAAGCCATGCCCCAAAGCCGAAGGATTGGGAGATGGCCGTCGAGGACCAAAATACTTGACAAAGTGACAGGAATTTGGCCGTGCCGTGGAGAACCTTATAACGAGTACCTTATGGACAAATATTTGGTAAGAATAATCTATATCTATAGATTTCATGTTACAGCACTGTGAGATGCCCCGAATATCTCCGTGCTGTCAGACTGACAGGCAGGAAGGATCCCGGATGAAGCTGTTCTACACTTTGAAGCGAAAGGTTTTGGCTGTGTGCCTGGCTGGCATGATCCTGATGGCTCTCTGTGTGGGAGGTATCAGCCTCTGGACCATCTCGCACTTGACCTATGACTATGAAATCCAGAATATGAACCACCTCGTCGACACGAAGGCGACGATCATCAACGATGAGCTGCTGCGCTCAGAAAACATCGTGAACTATGCGGCTAACTCCGTCTCGCGCAAGATCAGTGATTCAGATCAGCTGCGCAATCCTGCTTTCCAGCAGCGCCTGGCACAGTCGGTCGACCACGATTTCCAGGATGCTACGACCGATCTCCACATCATCTGCTCATACTATCTCTACTATCCGTCTGAGAATATCTCGGCGCTCTGGAAGGCTTCCCGCGGTCACGACTCGATGTTCTACGATGTCCTGGCCCAGCAGCGGGGCGAGTCTGGCCAGGCAGCTCCGCGCCATGTCGTTGCCTTTGCCTACCTGATGGATCAGGGCAAGGCCGCTTGGACGCAGCCGTACTATTCGCCGTACTTGAACCGCTACATCATCTCGTATCTCCGGCCCATCTACGAGGGCGGCGTCATGGTCGCGATCATCGGCGTCGACCTGGACTTCCAGGCCTTCATCGACCGGCTCTACGCCAAACCGTCCGAGGGAGAGGAGCACGGTATGATCATCTTGAGCGATGCCACGGGCACCGTGGAGTATTCGCCGGAGAAGCCGCTCGGCATGCCGCTTGTCGACAAGGACATCCACCTCGTGGATACGTCCGACAAGGTCGCGGAGGCGAGCCAGACGGACAATACGATGGTCACCTACACCTGGGACGGTCAGCAGAGCATCGCGGGCATCGAGGGACTGCGCAACGGCATGAACTTCATTGACCTGCGCCAGATCCCGCAGATCTACGACCGCACGCACAAGGCGTTCATGCAGATGGGCATAGGCCTCGTCGCGGTCTGCATCCTCGCGTCGCTTTTGCCGCTTTACATGATCAGCCGCCTGTCGGAGCGCCTGCAGCTCGTCATCGAGGCGGCCAAGGAAGTCGGCGAGGGCAACTACGATGTCAAGCTGCACGACATGCATCCCGATGACATTGGCGAGCTCAGCCGCAATTTCCAGGCGATGGCAGAGAAGGTCGCGGCCGCGCAGGAGAATCTCACCTACATGTCCCAGCACGATGCGCTGACGGGGGTCCTCAACCGCATGGGGCTCGATAAGGAGATCGCGGACTGGCTCAAGGCACATCCTGCTTCGCATGGCGCGCTCGTCAGCCTCGACCTCGACGGCTTCAAGTTCATCAATGACCTGCACGGCCACATGGCGGGCGACGAGGCCCTGCGCACCTTGGCCAAGGACCTCATCGAGAGCTTCGGCCACGACCAGATCATCGGCCGCAATGGCGGCGACGAGTTCGTCGTCTTCATGAAGGACACGGAGGCGGAGCAGGCAGAGAAGGTCATCAAGGTGTTCTCCAACAAGGTGAAGACCTTCACGTATGACGGCGAGCGACATGCGTTCTCGGTCTCCATCGGCTACACGCTCTATAAGGGCGACGGCATGCGGCTCTCGCGGCTCTTCCATCAGTCGGACACAGCGCTCTACGCCGTCAAGCTGCGCGGCCGCAACCATTACCGCGCCTACGATGCCACGATGGAGAACCTCAACCGCACATCGCTCGGCTTCAATCTTGAGAACATCACGAAGAACCTGCCGACGGCCCTGCTCGTCTCGGAGGCGAAGCCGGATGGCAAGATCCTTTTCGTCAACAAGACGATGGTCGAGATGCTCGAATGCCGCAATATCCACGAGTTCATGGAGTTCACGCAGGAATACGCGCCGAATGTCGTCTGCACCTGCGACCGGGAAGCGCATGACGAAAATGGTCTGGGAGCAGTCTGCCCGCGAGCCGGACCGTCCGCACTGCATGTCGTACAGCATCCACACGGCGAAAGGGCTCGACAAGCGGGTCTTCGCCATCTGGCGCATGGCGGACAATCCCAATTACGGCGAGGTCTTCTACGCGACGCTCATGGAGGCCAGCTTCCTGCGGGAGCTGACGTCTGACGATGGAGAGTGCAAAGCGTGAAGTTGAATCGATAAAAAAGTCCCGCTGCTGCGAGAAATCGCGGCAGCGGGACTTTTGCTTGTGGTTGTGTTGTTGTATCAGAGCAGTGCGAGCTCTGTGAGGAAGACGACGAGGCAGCAGGCGGAGGCGACTTTGAAGAGGCTCGCGCCGTACCAGGCGAGGCCGATGCCAAAGACGAGGGCCAGGGCGCCGCTCGCGGGCGTCTGCGTGGCCTCGGTGATGGCGGGGAAGGTCATGACGGCCAGCGTCACGTAGGGCACGTAAAAGAGGAAGGAGCGCAGGAATGGATTCTGGATCTGGCCGCGTATGAGCGTCAGCGGCACGATGCGGATCGCGAGCGTCACGGCGCTCATGAGCAGCAGGTAGATGTAGATGTCATGCTGCATGGCTATCATCTCCTTCCTGCTGCTGGCAATGCTTGGGGACAGGGAAGAGCGCGGCGCCGATGCCCGCAATCAGTACGGTCAGGATGATCGTGCGCGTGCCGGCGGACAGCGCAGCAAGTCCCGGCAGTATGGAGGCGAGGTAGCTCAGCGCGAAACTCGCGAGCACGAGCGCGCCGACGATGCGGTTCTTGCGGGCTGGCGGGATGATGACCCAGAGGAACATGCCGTAGAGCGCAACAGAGAGGGCGCTGACGACGGCGGGCGGCAGGATATTGCCCGCGACGACGCCAAGAGCTGTGCCGACGGCCCAGCCCGGCAGCGCGAGCGCCATGGCCCCGTAGTTGTAGTAGGGATTGAGCGGACCCTTGCGCGCAATCGTGATGCCGAAGATCTCGTCGGTCACGTCGAAGCCGACGAAGATGCGGTGCCAGATGGAGGTACCGGGCTGGAACTTCTGCGAGAGGGCACAGCTCATGAGCATGTAGCGCGCGTTGGCAACGAGTGTGATGAGGATGATCTCGAGGTAGGGCGCATCGGCCGCGATGACCGTGAAGCCAGCGTACTCGCCGGCCGAGGCGTTGTTGAAGAAGCTCGCGAGGAAGCCCTGCAGTGGGTCGAGCCCCGCATTGCGGGCGGCGATGCCGAGCGTGAAGGAGACCACGAAGTAGCCGAGTGCGATCGGCATGCCGTCGTGGACACCCTCGAGGAAGACCTCGCGCGTGGACCGCGTGAGCTCTGGTTCAAATGATTCCGTCATATCCGTAGAGAAAACTCCTTTCTGTCGCATTCCCTCGATGTTTGCGTGGTGTTCCTATTATTTTATGACGGAACGGCGCTGCTGTAAAGGCGTGCGCGCGAAAAAGCCGCCGCTCCTTCTGCGGGAGCGGCGGCTTTTTGGGCAGTTGCCTTATTTGTCCGAAGAAGGCTGTGCGGCCTTCTTGTGGCGGTTCATGTACTTGTTTGTCTCAGCGACGATGACGCCCGAGAGTGCAATCAGCGCGATGAGGTTCGGGATGGCCATGAGGCCGTTGACGATATCGGCGAGGATCCAGATGGCTTCGAGTTTGAGGAAGGCACCGGAGGCGATCAGCGCGATGAAGATCAGGCGGTAGGGCAGCACACCCTTGTTGCCGAAGAGGTAGATGCAGGCGCGCTCGCCGTAGTAGTTCCAGCCGAGAATCGTCGTGAAGGCGAAGAGCACGAGCGCAATCGTCAGCAGCTGGCTGCCGAAGAAGCCGTAGGCACTGGCGAAGGCGGCGCTCGTCATCGCGGCACCGGCAGTGTCGCCCTGCCAGACGCCCGTGAGCACGAGCGCGAGGCCCGTCATGGAGCAGATGATGATCGTGTCGATGAAGGTACCCGTCATCGAGATCAGGCCCTGCTCAGCCGGCCACTTCGTCTTGGCGGCAGCGGCGGCAATCGGCGCGGAGCCAAGGCCGGACTCGTTGGAGAAGACGCCGCGTGCGACGCCGTTCTGCATGGCCATCATGACCGTGGAGCCGGCGAAGCCGCCGGCGGCTGCGGCACCCGTGAAGGCGTCGCTGATGATCATGGCGATGGCGGCCGGGACCTGGTCGAGGTTGAGGATGATCAGACCGAGGCTGATGGCGACGTAGGTCAGAGCCATGAACGGCACGATGCCCGAGGCGACCTTGGCGATGCTCTGCAGGCCGCCGAGCGTGATGGCGGCGATGAAGACGGTCAGGATGACGTCCGTCGCGAGTTTCGGGAAGCCGAAGGCAATCTGCATGCTGTCGACGATGGCGTTGACCTGCGGGAAGGTGCCGATGCCGAAGTAGGCGACGCCAATGCAGGCGAGCGCGAAGAACGTCGCGAGTGGCTTCCACTTCTCGCCCATGCCGTTGCGGATGTAGAACATCGGGCCGCCGGCAATCTCGCCCTTCTCGTCGATGGAGCGGAATTTGACGGCCAGCAGGCCTTCCGAATACTTCGTGGCCATGCCGAAGAAGGCAGCGACCCACATCCAGAAGATGGCGCCGGGGCCGCCTACCTTGACGGCCGTCGCGACGCCGACGATGTTGCCCGTGCCGACCGTGGCGGCGAGGGCGACGCAGAGAGCCTTGAAGCTCGAGACGTCACCGCGGCCGTTGTTCTGAGCCTTGAAGATCAGCTTGAGCGCCTTCGGCAGGCGGAAGACCTGCAGGAGCTTCAGGCGGATGGTCAGGTAGATACCCGTGCCGACGAGCAGTGTGATGAGCGGCGGGCCCCACATGAAGGAGTCGATGGCATTGAGTATAGGGATGAATGATTCCATGATAGCCTCCTAGTGTCCATTTGTTCTTTTTGTCCTTGATAGATGTACACATGTATGTGATAGGTTCTATAATACCATAGAAAAGGACATTTGTCTCGTGTTTTCACGAAAAAATACATAGAACGAGGAAAAAATTTGAACGAATTGCATACTGTGTGATTTTGGATAGCATTTTGTCGCAATTGTGACAGCGGCAGCTGTGCCTGTTTCCTATAATAAAGTCGAAAGGAAAAAGAAAAGAGGTTGCAGCAAAAAGCTTGCAACTGTTGTTGAAAATAAATCTCATCTATGTTATACTGAACACATAAATGAGAATGAATATCAGGAGGTAATCACCATGAAGGCATATTTACAGATCATGCAGGTCATCGGCCGTGAAATCATCGATTCGCGCGGCAATCCGACGGTCGAGGCGGAGGTCACGCTCGAGGATGGTTCCGTCGGCCGCGCAGCCGCTCCGTCGGGCGCTTCGACGGGTGAGTTCGAGGCACTGGAGCTCCGCGACGGCGACAAGTCGAAGTTCGGCGGCAAGGGCGTCTCGAAGGCGGTCGCGAACATCAACGAGAAGATCGCACCGGCACTCGTCGGCGCAGATGCTTCGGATATCTATGCAGTCGATGCCATCATGCTCGAGCTCGACGGCACGGAAGACAAGTCGAACCTCGGCGCGAACGCCATCCTCGCGGTATCGCTCGCAGCGGCCAAGGCAGCGGCGAAGTCGCAGGATATCCCGCTCTACCGTTTCCTCGGCGGCATCAGCGGCAATCACCTGCCGGTGCCGATGATGAACATCCTCAATGGCGGCGCACATGCGACGAACTCAGTCGACACGCAGGAGTTCATGATCATGCCGGCCGGCGCACCGTCGTTCCGCGAGGGCCTGCGCTGGGCAACGGAGGTCTTCCACGCACTGCAGGCACTGCTCAAGAAGGAAGGCCAGACGACGGCTGTCGGCGATGAGGGCGGCTTTGCGCCGAACCTCAAGAGCGATGAGGACACAATCGAGCACATCCTCACGGCCATCCGCAATGCGGGCTACGAGCCGGGCCGTGACTTCGTGCTGGCGATGGATGCGGCTTCTTCGGAGTGGAAGAGCGAGAAAGGCAAGGGCTTCTACAAGCAGCCGAAGTCGGGCAAGGAGTTCACGTCGGATGAGCTCATCGCGCACTGGAAGAGCCTCATCGAGAAGTACCCGATCTACTCCATCGAGGATGGCCTCGATGAGGAGGACTGGGAAGGCTGGCAGAAGATGACGAAGGAGCTCGGCGACAAGGTCCAGCTCGTCGGCGACGACCTCTTCGTCACGAACACGAAGCGCCTCAAGAAGGGCATCGAGCTCGGCTGCGGTAACAGCATCCTCATCAAGCTCAACCAGATCGGCACGCTGTCGGAGACGCTCGAGGCCATCAAGATGGCACACGAGGCGGGCTACACGGCCATTGTCTCGCACCGCTCGGGCGAGACGGAGGACACGACGATCGCGGACCTCGCTGTTGCGCTCAACACGAACCAGATCAAGACGGGCGCGCCCTCGCGTTCCGAGCGCGTTGCCAAGTACAACCAGCTGCTGCGCATCGAGGAAGAGCTCGGCGCAAGCGCGGTCTATCCGGGCAAGGCGGCTTTTAGATTCCAGAAGTAAGGTGTAGTATTACTCGCACGAAGGGGCGGGGTGGACAGCGCTGCGCGGCGGCAATCTGCTAAATCGATTTTTTCCCTTTCAATGCATCCTGACAAAAGAGCGAAACGCGCTCCGCTTGGACGATGCTCTTTTGTCAGGGTCTTGGTGGGGAAAAAATCGATTCTTCACGCAGATTGCCGAACGCTACGCTTATGTCCACCCCGCCCCTTCGTGCGGAAGCTGCTATATCCAATCCTCGCGATGGCAAGCTGCTGGTATGATGGCTGTAGCTGGGGATGGCGGTTGCGCAGGCAGTATCGTCTTGCGGCGCTGCTCTAGCGTTCGAGCGAAGGGAGGTATTTCGTCTGCAAGAGCGGAGCAATTTGCCCGAAGGGCTGTGCCCTGACGCGGAGCAGCTTAGCATGCGATGTCGGAACGCCGTGGCAGGCGGCGAGGTGGCCTCTATGGAAGGCTTGTCATAGGGCACATTCAGCGGAGCGATGAAGCCGAAATATCTCCCTGCGCGCTCAATTTCACGAAAAAGCGGTAAGCTGCAAGTCATAGAAACTTGCAGTTTACCGCTTTTGTGATGCGATTCTCATGTGTTTCAGGAGAGTATGCCGGCCATCTTGAGCAGGTAGCGTGCGTTAGTGGTGTGGCAGCGGCCGGGGCGGATCTTGAAGTCGAAGTGAATTTTGTCGTCGGGATAGGATTCTTCGAAGTGGAAGTTCTTGATCGGCAGGTCGTTTGGCGACTGGAGGTCGCAGAGTTCGAAGTCGTGGGTGGTGACGAGGGTGATGCAGGAGGGGCGCGTGAGGCGCTTGATGGCTTCGGCGGCGCCGGTGATGCGGTCGGCGGAGTTCGTGCCCTTGAAGATCTCGTCGATGCAGAGCAAGAGCGGCCGCTCCTCTTGGCTTGCTTCGACCATCTGGCGGATGCGCAGAATCTCGGCGTAGAAGGTCGAGATACCGCGCGAGAGGTCGTCGCTGACGTGGATCGAGGTGTAGACAGCCATCGGCGTCAGTGCGAAGTGCTCGGCGCAGACGGGGGCGCCGGCGTAGGCGAGGATGGCGGAGGTCGCGAGTGTGCGCATGTACGTCGTCTTGCCGCTCATGTTCGAGCCGGTGATGATGCAGGTGCCGGCCGCAAACGAGGCGTCGTTCGGCACGGCTTTCGCTTCTTCGATGAGCAATGGCGTCACGGCCTTGCCTGTGAGTTCCGGCCCGCCCGTGCAGAGCTCTGGCCAGCAGATGGTCTGGCGTGTGAGCGCCGGCGTGGCGAGGGAGAGCAGGGCCTCGACTTCGGCCCAGGCCGCGAGGTGGCGGCGCAGGCTGCGGCCATTTGCCTCCTTCCAGGCGAAGAGGCGCGCCGTGCAGTGGAGGTCCCAGAGGCAGGCGGTGTTGGCGACGAGGAAGAAGAAGACGTTGCGCCGCATGGCGGCGAGGTCGGCGAGCTTTGCGAGGCGGTGCAGGCTATCAGAGGCGCGTTGCTCGCGCAGGTCCTTCTGGATGGCGAGCAAGAGCGGGCTCTTGTAGTCGGCTGCTTCGAGCTTGGCGAGCAGTTGTTCGTAGACGCTGAGCTCCTGCGGCAGGGCCATGAGTGGGGCGAGCAGGGCCTGGCTGCGCCGCAGCAGCAGGAAGGAGAGCAAGAGCTGCAGGGAGAACAGCAGCCCCGGTATGGTGACATCGAGCCGTCCGGCGATGGCCAGTGCGAGCGTGGCGAGGGAGAGCGCTGGCAGCAGGAAGGAGAGCAGGCGCAGGGCTTTGCTCTTCTTGATGCTCGCCTGCTCGAGCATCGTGCAGAACTCCGAGAGGTCGGTGCCGAGCGGCAGCAGGTGGCTCATGGCCTCGAGGCCTAGGAGCTCCTGCGGCTTTCCGCTGAGCTCGCGGACGGCCTGCTGGCGCAGGCGGATGGCGTCGGCTGCATCGGGGAAGGGCGAGAGCAGGGCGGCGAGCCGCTCGCGGCCGGCCTTGGTGCGCGCAGCCGAGAGGTACTGGTAGAGCGAAGCCCTGCCGAAGATCGGCAAGTCGGCTTCCTGCGGCCGGTCTTCGCGCATGAGCTCGTGGCCGTCGTCTTTGAAGCTGCGCCACTTGCTCGATTCCCGGTCGAGGAAGGCCTGCACGCAGCCGAGATGGCTCTCGGTCAGCAGCTTCGCGAAGCTGGCCTTCTGGTGGCGCCGGACGAGCATCAGGAAAGCGGCGAGCAGCAGGACGCCGCAGACGGTGCCGAGCACATGGCCGTCAAAGCCCGCGGCAAAGGCGAAGACCATGGCGAGGAAGGAGACGGTGCGCAGCAGTACGAGGCGCTGCAGGCGCTGCTTTTGCCGCCCGATGGCCTGCAGGTCGCGCTGCTGCCATTCGTGGAAATCAATCATCGTATCACCTCAGGTATGTCGTAATCTGACTATCAGTATACCACGGCTGGCTGGGGAAAAGCTGATGGTGCTGCTCGATTGTCGACGCCGTTGTTTTCCTGTATAATAAAGAATAAGAGCAAATCACGAAAGGAAGTCATACTATGGCAGAAAATGAAGCCATCCGGCGCCTGCAGGCGAGCATCGACATGCTCAAGGAGCGCATGCGCATCGACTCAAACGACCTCGAGTACGAGTCGCATCTGCGCCAGAAGCGCCAGCTGCAGCGCATCCTGGACCGCCTGCTGGCCAAGGAAGCGGATGAGAAGAAACCGCTCTGAAATCCTTAGGATATTTTCATCTTTTCAGGAAGTATTCAGCCAAGCTCGATACAATACAAACATCAAAAAGTCAAAGAGAGGATGACCAATATGTCAAAGCGCATGACGATGGATGAGGTGCTCAAGGAATACGGCGTCCCACAGATCAAGCTCGATATACATGCGACGCGCAGTGAACTCCTGAAGCTCCGCGAGAAGCTCATGGCAATCCGCGACCTGTCCGCAGGCAAGGAGCAGGGCTACCTCGATATCGACTGCAAGCTCTACATCGATGTCGATGACATCGACCGCTATCTGTCGGGCGAGCTCGACACGATCGGTGAGATTTACGCGTTCCCGGAGGACATCAAGTCGTATCGGGAAGAGTGACGTTAAAACATTTTGTTTCTATAGATAAAGGAGAATCATTGATGAATATCAAGAAGACACTGTCAGCCCTCATGGTCGGTGCCATGGTTCTTTCCGCAGCACCGGTACTGCCCGCCTCTGCCTCCTTCGTGAGTACGGCCTATGCAGCTAAAGGCGGTGCGAAGATGAGCATCCCGAAGTCGGCTCCGGCGCCGAAGGCTCCGGCTGCCGGCGCGACGAGCAACGCGAATACGAGCAAGTCCGTCTCGGGCAATGGCTCTTCGTATGCGCCGTCCAAGGATGCCAAGAGCCTCGAGAAGAATGCGCCGGCCGCGAACGCGAAGTCGAATACGGCTGCCGCGAATGCGAACACGCAGAGCTCGAGCCGCCTCGGCAGCATCATGCGCGGCATCGGCATCTTTGCGGGCGGCATGCTGCTCGGCTCGATGCTCTCGCATCTCTTCGGCATGGGCAGCGGCATGTTCGCCGACATCATGGGCCTCCTGATGAACGGCCTGCTGATCGTCGTCGCCATCATGGCTGTGCGCTGGCTCTGGAACAAGTTCCGCGGCAATAAGGCAAGTGCCAGCCGCCCGAATGACTATCGACAGGACCTCGAGATGCGCCAGCAGCCGATGGACAGCCAGCCGCAGATGCGCACGCCGATCCACGACATCAAGCCGCGCGGCAACGACTACGAGCCGAAGTCCACGGCGGACCGCTACCGCAACCGCTGATGATTTCCTCAATCCGATGCTGAGCCTGTAGGCCGGTATCCCACATTCAGAAAGAAGTGTACCCAATGGCAAAAACATCTACGCTCGCGAAGGTCGACGACCTCATCGCGCGCTATCCAGTCCTCTCCGTTTGCCGCGATGACCTCATCGAGGCGGTCAAGGCTATCTGCGAGAGCTATGCAGGCGGCCACAAGCTCATCGCCTGCGGCAATGGCGGCAGTGCTTCGGACGCCGAGCATATCGTCGGCGAGCTCATGAAGGGCTTCCTGTTGCCGCGCAAGCTCGGTGCGGATATGGAGAAGAAGATGCGCGCCGTCTGTCCGGAGGAGGCCGACTACTTCATGGAGAACCTGCAGGGTGCCCTGCCGGCTCTCTCGATGGTCAATCAGGTCGCACTCAACACGGCCTTCGCCAACGACCAGGCACCGGACCTCTCGTTTGCCCAGCAGCTCCTCGGCATGGGCGACGCGGGCGATGTCCTGCTCGCCATCTCGACCTCGGGCAATTCGACGAATGTCATCTACGCCCTGCAGATGGCCAAGGTCAAGGGCGTCCGCACGATTGCCCTGACGGGCAAGTCGGGCGGCAAGATCAAGAGCCGCAATCTCGCGGACATCACGATCTGTGTGCCGGACGATGAGACGTTCCGCATCCAGGAACTCCACCTGCCGGTCTACCACATGCTCTGCATCGCCGCGGAGAACGAGTTCTTCGGCGACTGAGACGACTGAATCCAGATATTTTTCGGGCCCTGCTCCAAAGAGCAGGGCCTTTTGCCATTCCTAAGATGTTGATGCTATGATAGAAATAATCCATTCATCGCGTCTTTATGGGGGGATATCTATGCTGACCGCGTATCTGGCAGGAGTGGAGGGCCATCTGGCTCCGGCTCTCGTCATCTTTTTCTCGGCCGTCCTGCAGTCCATCACGGGCTTCGGGCTCGTCATCGTCGCCGCGCCGCTCCTGATGATCTTCTACGACCCGAAGCTCACCGTGCCGATCATGCTGCTCTTGGCCTGCTGCGCCAACTTCTGCCAGGGGTTATTCGCCTTGCGCACGGCGAATCTTAAATTGGTGGGCTTCCTCTATCTAGGCGTGCTCTGCGGCCAGCCGCTCGGCTTCTGGGCCTTCGACCACGCCTCGAGCGCGATGCTCAAGGTCTTCATCAGCGCCATCGTGCTCTTCTCGCTCGGCACGATGCAGGCCCTGCACCTGCGCATCTGCGAGTGCCCGCGCAATTCGTGGATCACGGGCATCTTCTCGGGCTTCACGTCCATCACGGCGGGCATGGGCGGTCCGCCGTTTCTCATTTACCTGGCCCACAGCAGGATGACGGTCGAGGTCATGCGCGCGACGTGCTTCGTCTTCTTTTTCCTCTGCAACGTCACCTCGTTGACGAGCTATGAGCTCGGTGGCCTGCCGATTGCGCCGGCGCTCGGCGAGTGCATCTACTTGCTGCCGGCCCTCGTGTTGGGCATCCTCATCGGCCACGCCGCCTTCGCCTACGTGCCCAAGGCCCTCATCCGCCGCCTGATCTTCATCCTGCTCTACATCACCTGCATCTACACGATTGCTTCGGTGCTGTTGCACTGAGTGGATTTGCTTCTTATTAGAAAAAGCGATTTACATTGTCAAATATTATGATATAATAGACTCTGTGTTTGTGCACCTATAGTGCACAAAGATAATTTCTGGATAAGGAGTAATCATCATGAAACAGGAAGAGAATGAGTTCATGCGGCACGAGCTGCGGCTGCCTGAGCTCACGGTCCGCGGTATGATCCTGGGTGCCATCCTGACGGTCATCTTTACGGCATCGAACGTATACCTCGGACTCAAGGTCGGACTGACCTTCTCGTCGGCCATCCCGGCGGCTGTCATCTCGATGGCCATCCTCAAGATGGCCAAGAATTCGAACATCCTCGAGAACAACATGGTGCAGACGCAGGCGTCGGCCGCGGGCACGCTGTCTGCCATCATCTTCATCATCCCGGGCATGCTGATGATCGGCTACTGGCAGGGCTTCGAGTTCTGGCAGACGCTGCTCGTCTCGGCCTGCGGCGGCTGCCTCGGTGTCCTCTTCACCATCCCGCTGCGCCGCGCGATGGTCGTGCACAGCGACCTCGCCTATCCGGAGGGCGTTGCGGCTGCGGAGATCCTCAAGGTCGGCAGTCACGAGAAGTCGGATGAGAAGGGCGGCTCGGGCGTCAAGGAGATCGGTGCGGGCGGCATCTTCGCTGGTGTCGTCGCGTTCTGCACGAACGCGCTGCAGGTGCTCGGCTCCGAGCTCTCCTGCTGGATTCCGGTCGGCCGCGGCATGACGCAGCTGCCGCTCGGCTATTCGACGGCGCTCGTCGGCGCTGGCTACCTCATCGGCATCGCGGCGGGCCTCTCGATGCTCGTCGGCATCCTGATCGCCTGGGCTGGCTTCGTGCCGTACTACACGATCACGAGCCCGCTGCCGGACGGCATGACGCTGCAGAAGTTCGCCGGCTTGGTCTACCAGGAGCGCGTCCGCCTGATCGGCGCTGGCGCCATGGGCGTCGCAGCCGTCTGGACGCTGATCATGCTCGCGAAACCGGTCGTTGACGGCGTCAAGGAGTCTCTGGCTGCGCTCCACACGCCAGACTCGGAGAAGGGCAAGCACCGCATGGATATCGACATGAGCATCCAGAGCATTGCCATGGTCTTCAGCCTGACGGTCGTCGGCCTCCTGGGCATCTTCTACGCATTCGTCAGCCCGGAGGGCCTGCCGGTCTCGGAGAACCTGACGTTCACCTTTGTCGGCGTCGGCGTTGCCGTTCTCATGGGCTTCTTCGTCGCCGCGGCCTGCGCCTACATGGCCGGCCTCGTCGGCACGAGCTCGAGCCCAATCTCGGGCATCGGAATCCTCGCCATCATCGTGGCTTCGCTCGTCATGTACGCGCTCTGCTCGTCCTTCGGCATCTTCTCCATGCCAGGCGGTGAGAAGTTCGCGACAGCGACGGCCATCTTCACGACGGCCATCATCATGGCGATTGCCTGCATCTCGAACGACAACATGCAGGACCTCAAGACGGGCTATCTCGTCGGCGCTACGCCGTGGCGCCAGCAGGTCGCCCTGCTGCTCGGCTGCGTCGTCGGCGCACTCGTCATCGCACCGGTCCTGAACCTGCTCTATGAGGCGTACGGCTTCCCGGGCGCCCTGCCGCGTCCGGACATGGATCCGTCGCAGGCGCTCGCCGCACCGCAGGCAGCCCTGATGACGACGATCGCACAGGGCATCTTCTCGAGCACGCTGGCCTGGGACTACATCTACATCGGCCTCGGCCTCGGCGTCGTGCTCGTCGTCGTCGACCAGCTGCTCAAGCGCACGACGCGCAATCTCTGCCTGCCGCCGCTCGCCGTCGGCATGGGCATCTACCTGCCGCCTTCCGTACAGACGCCGCTCGTCGTCGGCGCCATCCTCGGCTACTTCCTGCGCAAGCATATGAAGGCCAAGTACGGTGAGGACGAGGCCAAAGCTGGCTTCCGCCGCGGCACGCTGTTCGCCTCCGGCCTGATCGTCGGCGAGTCCATCGTCGGCGTCGTGCTCGCCGGTGTCATCGTCGCCTCCGTCACGAACGGCGGCTCTGAGGCACCGCTGGCCATCGTCGGCAAGGACTTCGCCGGCACGGCCGAGTACCTCGGCCTCGCCGTCTTTGTACTCGCCCTGCTCGTCTTCAGCAAGATCGTGCTCGGCAGCAAGAAGGCCTGATTGCATCGCGCGGATTTCAAGAGACATTGCTTTGGCAATGTCTCTTTTTGTGTGCGCCTCCCGCTCTTTCAGGCAGGATTTTCGGGCCGCGCTATGGAATACAAGAGATAACGATAACATCAAACAGCAAGAATGAGTCTTGCAGGGGGGTAATCATATGCCGATATCGGAAAAGAATCTGCTCAAGCTCGCCAATGGCAGCGATGTGCGCGGCGTCTCGATTGAGGGCGTGGCGGACGAGCCGGTGACGCTCAACGCCGAGGCGGCCAACCGCATCACGAGCGGTTTCCTCGACTTCCTTTCGCAGAAGACGGGCAAGAAGGTCAAGGACCTGCGCATTGCGGTCGGCCACGACTCGCGCCTCTCGGCGCCGATGCTCAAGGAAGCAGTGCTCGAAGCGCTGACGTATGCCGGCGCTGTGACGGTCGACTGCGGCCTCGCATCCACGCCGTCGATGTTCATGTCCATCGTCTTTCCCGAGACGAAGATGGACGGCTCTATCATGATCACGGCCAGCCACCTGCCGTACAACCGCAACGGCCTCAAGTTCTTCACGAAGGACGGCGGCGTCGAGCATGAGGATATCATCGCCATCCTCGAGGCAGCAGCCCGCAGCCCGGAGGTCAAGGGCGACCTCGCGAAGGTCCAGAAGTACAACCTCATCGACCGCTACTGCCATCATCTGCGCAAGAAGATCCGCGCGGCGCTCAACATGGGCGATACGCCGCTCCGCGGCATGCACGTCGTCGTCGATGCCGGCAACGGTGCGGGCGGCTTCTTCGCGACGCAGGTGCTCGGCCGCCTCGGCGCTGACACCTCGGGCAGCGTCTTCCTCGAGCCGGACGGCCACTTCCCGAACCACATCCCGAACCCGGAGAACAAGCAGGCCATGGCTGCCATCCGCGAGGCCGTGCTCAGCAGTCACGCAGACCTCGGCCTGATCTTCGACACGGATGTCGACCGCATGAGCGCCGTCCTCAAGAACGGCAAGGAGATCAGCCGCAATGCCCTGATTGCCATGATGGCCGCCATCCTCGCGCCGGATTATCCGGGCAGCACGATCGTCACGGACTCGGTCACGAGCGACGAGCTCACCGAGTTCCTGCAGGGCGAGCTCGGCCTGCGCCACCTGCGCTTCAAGCGCGGCTACAAGAACGTCATCGACGAGTGCATCCGCCTCAATAAGGCCGGTACGGTCTCGCCGCTGGCCATCGAGACGAGCGGTCACGGTGCCCTCTCGGAGAACTATTACCTCGATGACGGCGCTTATCTGGCCGTCAAGCTGCTGATCGCCGCCGCCAAGGCCAAGGCACAGGGCCGCCATCTCGCAGATCTCGTCAAGAAGCTCGGCGAGCCAGTCGAGAGCCGCGAGTACCGCATGAAGATCATGGGCGAGGACGACTTCCGCGGCTACGGCGAGAACGTCCTCAAAGTCTTCGAAGAGCGCGCCGCCGAGGCTGGCATCCGCGCGGCCAAGCCGTCGTACGAAGGCGTGCGCCTCGTCTTCCCGAACGGCTGGGCACTGCTGCGCATGAGCCTGCATGACCCACAGATGCCGCTCAACATCGAGAGCCGCAAGAAGGGCGGCGTCGCCGAGATCGCCGCGAAAGTCCAGGAATTCCTCAAGGGCTTCACGAGCCTCGACATGAGCGTCTTCAAGGACTGACAACGCCATATAAGCAAAAAGAGCTGCTGCATCCAATGGTGCAGCAGCTTTTTGTACGTATGGAGTTCGGGACAGTGTAGGGACGGTGGCAAAGGGGCGGGGCATGTATTTCGGCTTCGTCGCTCCGTTGAATGCGCCCCATGATAGGATAATCCTGCCAAGTCGCTTCGCCGCCTGCCGCGGCGTTCTGACATCGGCTTATCAAGGGCCTGGCGGAGTGGGCCGCAGCCCTGCGGGCGGTCACTGCGCTCCTGCAGGCGAAATACATGCCCCCGCCCTCAGTCTCGTTCGATGCACCTGTCAAGGAAGGGCAATGAGGCCCCCGCTCCCTTTGAGATGTAAACCACCCTCATCCAATTATCCCAGCAGCAGATCCTGATGGTCGAGCACGAATTTGCCGTTGGTGCAGGCCGGGCAGAAGCAGGTGTCGCCGCCGGCGGCCTTGACTTCCTGGCCCTTCTTGAGCATGGCGGCTGCCTGCTCCTCGCCGAAGAGTTCCTTGGCCTTGTCGGAGGCGAAGAACGGCAGGACATCGTCGATGCTCTCGACGCACTCGTTCAGCGCAGCGATGAGTTTCTCGGCCTTGGGCTTCTCATCTGCCTTGCCGACGGAAGCGAGGTAATCCTTGGCGACGTCCTTGAGGCCAGCGTAGGCGCTCGGCGCGTCGATGACACCCTGTACATGCTGCAATACTTCTTCTTTCGTCATGATGATCATCCTTCCTGATACTTGCCTTTGAAGATTATCGGATCTCTTACACGTCAAGGATAGCACACCATCATTGTAAAGTCAATGGTTACAAAAGAAATCTTAAAATGGGCATAAAAAAAGCAGGCCATGCCTGCTCGATATTCTGCTTGGTGGAGACGAAGGGGATTGAACCCTCGACCTCTCGGATGCGAACCGAACGCTCTCCCAGCTGAGCTACGTCCCCAAGACAAGTTACAGTATAGCGCGTTTTGTCTCGTATTTCAAGTCTTTTTACAATGATTCAAAATGCATATCAAAATAATGCCCAAAAGGAATAAAAAAGTGAGAGAAAGCGCAGGTGTTGAGCAGGAAAAATGTACCCCTCTAACGAACAAGAACGTAATCGCAATAGCGAGTTCTTCTTGGATAACCCCTATTTATCTCTTGATGTATCTGGATTATTCCAGATAACCATCAACAGAATTTATAATGAATCGATAGGAGAATAGATATAGATATTTTACGCTATTCAGCGTATAATAAAATGAGAAGCCACAATAACGCGTCTGCCTTCTGCCTGCAATGGAAACGAGCCGCCATTGCCAAAGGAGTCGCACACGATCCGCAAGGATTACATGAGGAGGTAACAAAGTGGACAAACGGGAGAGTATGTGGGATGTATATCTCAGAAAAGGCATGAGCCGCCGCAGCTTTGTCAAGGGCTGCGTTGCACTGACGTCTCTGATGGGACTGAGCACGGATAAGCTCAGCAAAGTCGTCGAGGCTGCCGAGAAGAAGCCGCTTCCAGTCGTCATCTGGATTCACGGACACGAATGCACGGGCTGCGATGAGTCCTTCATCCGTTCCGGTTCTCCGTACGCTTCGGACGTCATCCTGAGCCAGGTTGCACTCGAATACGATCATCTGCTTTCCGCTGCCAGCGGCGAGCCGTTCGAGGCACATCTCGAAGAGACGATCCAGAAGTACAAGGGCCAGTACATCCTGGCCGTCGAAGGCGCTGCCTGCACGAAGGATAACGGCGTCTACTGCATGAGCGGCGGTCATCCGTTCACGCACACGCTGCAGCGCGCTGCAGAGAATGCTGCTGCTGTCATCGCTTACGGCACCTGCGCCGTCTCGGGCGGTATCCAGGCTGCCAACCCGAACCCGACGGGTTCCTCGGGCATCACGAACTTCACGGGCAAGACGCCGGTCGTCAACGTTCCGGGCTGCCCGCCGATTCCAGAGGTCATGACGGGTGTCATCATGCACGTCGCGCTCTTCGGCACGGTGCCGCCGCTCGATGGCCAGGGCCGTCCGAAGCAGTTCTACGGCAACCGCATCCACGATACGTGCTACCGCCGTCCGTTCTTCGATGCCGGCATGTTTGCTGAGAGCTACGACGATGAGGGCTCGAAGGCTGGCTGGTGCCTCTACAAGCTCGGCTGCCGCGGCCCGGAGACCTACAACTCCTGCGGCAACCTGCGCTGGTTCCAGGGCATGAGCTATCCGATCCAGTCCGGTGCACCGTGCATCGGTTGCTCGAATGCACATTTCTGGGATGAGGGCAAGATGAGTGAGCGCCTGCCGAAGTTCGGCCAGCCGATCGGCGACGTTGATAAGATCGGCGCAGCCATCGCCGGTGTCACGGCTGTCGGTGTCGCAGCACACGGCGCAGCCAGCGTCATCCAGAAGAAGAAACGCGATGCAGCGAAAGAGCAGGAAGAGAACGGGGAGCAGGTGAATAAATGAAACACGTAGTAGTAGATCCAATCACAAGAATTGAAGGCCATCTGCGCGTTGAGGTGCAGGTCGATGAAGGTTCGGGCAAGGTCACGGACGCCATCTCGTCCGGTACGGCATGGCGCGGCCTCGAGCTCGTCATGAAGGACCGCGACCCGCGCGACGCCTGGGCTTACATCCAGCGCATCTGCGGCGTCTGCACGAGCGCACACGCTCTGGGTTCCCTTCGCGCTGTCGAGGATGCCCTCGGCATCAAGATTCCGAAGAACGCCAACTACATCCGCAACATCATGGCAGCGACGCTGACGGTCCAGGACCACATCGTCCACTTCTACCACCTGCATGCACTCGACTGGGTCAGCCCGGTCGAGGCACTCGCCGCTGACCCTGTCGCGACGGCCAACCTGCAGGTTGCTGCACTCAACGCCTACAAGCTGCCGTTCAGCGCACCGGGCACGTCGGTGACGGAAGCGTACGACCACGCATTCCCGGCTGCTACGCCGCAGTACTTCGCAGAGATCAAGGGCAAGGTCCAGGCCATCGTCGAGAGCGGCCAGCTCGGCATCTTCTCGGCCAACTGGTGGGATCATCCGGATTACAAGCTGCTGCCGCCTGAGGTCCATCTCATGGCCATCGCACATTACCTCGAGATGCTCGACAAGCACCGCGATCTCGTCACGCCGCAGGTCATCTTCGGCGGCAAGAACCCGCATCCGCATTACTGCGTCGGCGGCATGCCGTGCTCCATCTCGCTCGAGGATGGCAATGCACCGGTCAACACGGCCCGCCTCGGCATCGTCGACCGCGCGATCAACCTCGGTCGCACGCTCGTCAACAACTACTACATCCCCGATGTCCTCGCAATCGGCGCCGCCTACGTCAAGGCTGGCCGCGTCGACGGCGGCGGACTCGCCAAGGAGCGCGTGCTCGGCTACGGCTCCTATCCGATCGAGCCGTTCTCCGGCACGGCAAACGGCGACTTCTTCAAGAACCTGCTCATCCGCTGCAACGGCGTTGTCGAAGACTTCGGCAAGGGCCTCGATGCGGCTAAGGTCTACGAGATCGATGCCGAAGACCTCACGCAGCCGGAAGTCTTCACGGAAGGCGTCGAGCACTCGTGGTACGAGTACCCGGCTAACAGCGACCACGACCTCAATCCGTGGGACGGCGTGACGGCGCCGAAGTTCACGGCACCGAAGGAAGGCACGCCGACGGATTGGAAGGCACTGGATGAGCAGGGCAAGTACTCCTGGCTCAAGACGCCGAAATGGCGCGGCAAGCTCTGCGAGGTTGGTCCTCTCGCACGCTACATCATCGTCTACACGAAGGCCAAGAAGGGCATGCTCGGCGAGCCGACCTGGGCTGAGAAGATGATGCTCGACCAGATCGACGCGGTATCGAAGGTCCTCAATCTCGCACCGGAAGTCTGGCTGCCGACGATGGTCGGCCGCACGGCTGCCCGCGGCCTCGACTGCCAGCTCAATGCAGAGATCAACAAGTTCTTCTTCGACAAGCTCATCGCCAACATCAAGTCGGGCGACACGAAGACGGCCAACATGGAGAAATGGGATCCGTCGACGTGGCCGAAGACGGCCAAGGGCGTCGGCCTCTACGAGGCTCCGCGCGGTGCGCTCTCGCACTACATCGTCATCAAGGACGGCAAGACGGACAACTACCAGGCTGTCGTCCCGACGACCTGGAATGCCTGCCCGCGCGATGACGAAGCCGGTCATGGCGCTTACGAGAAGGCCATGATGGACACGCAGGTCAAGATCGCAGACAAGCCGCTCGAAATCGTCAAGGTCGTCCGCTCCTTCGACCCGTGCATGGCTTGCTCCACGCACATGTTCAACGCGAAGGGCGAGAAGATCAATGTCATCACGACGGACCCGTACTCTGGCACGCACGTTGAGAAGTGAGCCAGGGTTCTGGTGGAAAGGAAAGGAATAGTAGAATGAAAGAAGAAAAACGGAAAGTCTACTACCTGTTCAGTCCGTTTCTGCGGATTTTCCATTGGGTCATGGTGCTGTCGATCGTCACGCTGTTCATCACCGGCCTCCTGATCACGAAGCCGGTGACCGTGATGGGCATTGAGCCGACGTACACTTCCATGTCCATGGACTGGGTAAGGAATATCCACTTCATCGCGGCCTTCACGTTCTGCGCAGCCTTCATCCTGCGCATCTACGGCTACATCCGCTATCCGGGTGACCGACTCTTCCCGCGCGTCTGGAAGGGCCACTTCTACCGCGATACGATTGACGTCGCCCTGCACTACATGCTGCTGAAGCCGGGCCACGACCCGTACCTGCGCAATCCGCTGGCACGCACGTCGTACGTCGGCCTCTACGTGATGGTCCTCATCGAGATCCTCACGGGCTTTGCGATGTACTACATGACGGAGCCGAACAACATCGGCGGCATGCTCTTTGGCTGGGTCAATGTCGTGCTCGGCGGTGAGATGGTCACGCATTGGGTGCACCACATCGTCGCCTGGCTCATCATCGTCTTCGCCATCGGCCATGTCTACATGGTCCTGCGCGCAGACCTCATGGAAGCAGAGGGCGAGGCATCCTCGATGTTCTCCGGCGTGAAGTTCCTCGAGCATGTACCGCTCGATGCTCCGGAAATCAATGAAGAGGGCCCGAAGCCCAAGAAGAAGGATTGACAAAGGAGACTTAGACTCATGTGTAAAGAATGTGGCTGCGGCGAGACGAACGGCAATACGCGTCTCCAGTTCACAGTCAAAGGCTATACAGAAGAGAGTGCGAAGGAAGTAGAGAAGGCGCTGCTCGGCCTGCCGGGCGTGCTCTTCGTCCACATCCACGCACACGACGGTGAGACGACGGTGGATTACAGCCCTGCCAAGACGAAGCTCATGGACATCCTGGGCGTTCTGCAGGCTCGTAACCTCGAAGCCGCACTGTGATTGAACCGGTAATTTGATGGAACGCCTTCCCGGCTGTCAGGTAAGATGGCGGGGAAGGCGTTTTTCTGTGGAGGGAATCCCATGCATGAAATGGCGATTGCCGAGGGCGTGCTCGACATTGCCCTCGATTACGCAAAGAAGAACGATGCGACGTGCATCCGCGAGATCGGGCTCCTGATTGGCGAGATGTCGGGCGTCGTCGTCGACTCCCTGACGTTCTCATTTGACATGATCGCCAAGGGGACGATCGCGGAGGGCGCGAAGATCAAGGTCAAGCACGTGCCGCTCGTCGGCCGCTGCACGAAGTGCGGGAAGGAATTCCACATCGAGCACTACGATTTCTGGTGCCCGGAGTGCAAGGACGGCGTCCTCAAGACGATATCGGGACGCGAGATGCAAGTTGAATATCTGGAGGTGGATTAAATGGCTGAGATACAGGTCATGAAGAATATCCTGGGAGAGAATGACCGCGTGGCGGCTGAGAATCAGGCGCTGTTCGCGGAGAAGAATGTCTACGTCATCAATCTCATGGGCTCGCCGGGAGCCGGCAAGACGTCGGTGCTCGAAAAGACGATGGAGAAGCTCAAGGACAAGCTCAAGATGGCCGTCATCGAGGGCGACCTCTTCACGAGCAAGGATGCAGACCGCATCGAGAAGCACGGCGTGCCGGTCATCCAGATCAACACGGCCGGCGGCTGCCATCTCGATGCGCCGATGGTCCAGAAGGTCGCGCAGAAGCTCGACCTCGATGGTCTTGACCTGCTCGTCGTCGAGAATGTCGGCAACCTCGTCTGCCCGGCGGAGTTCGCCGTCGGCGAGGACGACAAGGGCGTCGTGCTCTCCATCACGGAGGGCGACGACAAGCCGATGAAGTACCCGCTGATCTTCAAGGAGTCGGCCATTGCGCTCTTGAACAAGGCGGACCTGCTGCCGTACTGCAACTTCGACATGGCGGCGGCCAAAGAAGACATCACGACGCTGCATCCGGGCATGGATGTCATCGAGGTCTCGTGCACGAAGGACCAGGGCCTCGACGAGTGGTGTGAGTGGCTGCTCAGCCGCGTCGCGGCCAAACAGAAGAAAGGGGAATGAGCATGGCAGACGTATTCGGCAATGACAGCGCGGTAGACCCTCGCATGGACGATGTGCTCCATCCGGCAGACGTGACGATTCTCGGTGTCGGCAACGTCATCCTGCGCGACGAGGGCTTCGGTGTGCGCGCCGCGGAATACCTCGATGCGCATTACGATTTCCCCGAGTCGGTGCAAGTCGTCGATGGCGGCACGCTCGGCATCGAGCTCACGCAATACGTGACGGGCACGAAGAAACTGCTCGTCATCGACTCCATCAACGGCGGGCAGGAGCCGGGCACGCGCTTCCACTTCCACAATGACGATATCATGACACATTTCCAGGATAAGCTCAGCGCGCACGAGGTCGGCATCCAGGATGTCCTCGCGCTCTTGACGGTCACGGGCCGCAAGATCCCGGAAGTCGTCGTGCTCGGCGCGCAGCCGTACGACCTCGAGGCCGGCGTGGAACTCAGCCCCGAGATGAAAGCGCTCCTGCCACTCGTCGCGCAGGAGGCCATCGATGTCCTCAAGGAATGGGGCATCGAAGTCAAGGAGAAGGCAGAGGAACGTTCGCTCGACTACGGCGTCGTCGCCGAGGAATGTGTCCGCGAAGAGATGAAATAAAACTAGATGAGATGGAATGACACGGAGGTATAGCTATGTGTTTGGCAGTTCCTGCTAAGGTAAAGGAAATCCATGATGCAGTGGGCAAGGTCGATATCTCGGGCGTGACGCGCGATATCAGCCTGATGCTGCTGCCGGAGACGCAGGTCGGCGACTATGTGCTCGTGCATGCCGGCTTTGCCATCCAGAAGGTCACGGAAGAGGAAGTCGCCGAGACGAATGCGCTGCTCGCCGAGATGAACGGCGCGCCGCGCACGGTCACGGACATCGCGGAAGAAGCGGGTGGTATGCAGGTATGACGGATATGACAGGTATGACGAAACAGGAAGAGCGCGAGCTCGCCAAGCGCCTCGTGGCGGAGATCGGCCGCATGGCCGAGACGGCCGGCCGCAAGCTGCGCTTCATGGAGGTCTGCGGCACTCATACGGTGGCCATCTTCCGCGCGGGCCTGCGCCAGATGCTGCCGGAGAACGTCGAGCTCGTCTCGGGGCCGGGCTGCCCCGTCTGTGTGACGCCGGACGACTACATGGATAAGGCCATCACCTACGCCCTGCGCGAGGATACCATCATTACGACGTTCGGCGACATGCTCAAGGTGCCGGGCTCGAAGTCGAGCCTCATGGAGGCGAAGGCAGAGGGGGCGGACATCCGCATCGTTTACTCGCCGCTCGACAGCATCCAGGTGGCAAAGGATAACCCCGACAAGAAGGTCATCTTCCTCGCGGTCGGCTTTGAGACGACGGCTCCGACGGCTGCTGCGACGGTCCTCGCGGCCCAGCAGCAGGGCATCGATAACCTCTACATGCTGTCGGCCCAGAAGCTCGTGCCGCCCGCTCTGCGGGCACTGCTCAATGACCCGGAAGTGCGCGTCGACGGCTTCATCCTGCCGGGACACGTCTCCGTCATCACGGGCACGGATGTCTTCTCGTTCCTCACGGAAGAGTATCACATGCCGGGCGTCGTCACGGGCTTTGAGCCGCTGCAGATCCTGCGCTCGCTCTACCGCCTGATGCAGCAGGTGACGAAGGGCGAGGCGCGCATCGAGAACGAGTACGGCAGCGTCGTGCACGAGGGCGGCAGTCCTGCCGCCCAGCGCGCGACAGACCTCGTCTACGAGCCGGCCGATGCGGCCTGGCGTGGCATCGGCATCATCCCGATGTCGGGCCTGCGCATGCGCGACTCGTTCGCGGCTTATGACATCGAGCGGCTGCTGCCGCTCGACGTGCCGATGGGCAAGAACAAGCCGGGCTGCCGCTGCGGCGAGGTGCTGCGCGGCATCGTGACGCCGAAAGAGTGCCCGCTCTTCGGCAAGGCCTGCGTGCCGACGCACGCCGTCGGCCCCTGCATGGTCTCGGTCGAAGGCGTCTGCGCGGCTTGGTATAAATACGGTCAGGGGAGATTTTCATATGGCAGATGAACGCATTACGATGGCGCACGGCGCCGGTGGCAAGATGAGCCAGCAGCTCATGCAGGAGGTCATCCTGCCGGAGTTCGCGAACCCGTACCTCAATGAACTGCACGACGGTGCGTCCGTGACGATGAGCGGCCGCGTCGCCTTCACGACGGACTCGTACGTCGTGCAGCCGCTGTTCTTCAACGGCGGCAATATCGGCAAGCTGGCCGTCTGTGGCACGGTCAACGACCTCTCGATGACGGGCGCTGTACCGCGCTACATCTCGGTCGGCATGATCCTCGAAGAGGGTTTCCTAATCGAGGACCTGCGCAAGATCGCGCACACGATGCGCGAGATGGCCGATGAGGCTGGCATCGCCATCGTCACGGGCGACACGAAGGTCGTCGAGCGCGGCAAGGCTGACGGTATCTTCATCAACACGGCCGGCATCGGCGACATCATCCCGGGTACGTCCATCTCGCCGCACCACGTGAAGCCCGGCATGAAGGTCCTGCTCTCCGGCTTCATCGGCGATCACGCCGCGACGGTGCTCGCCGGACGCCACGGCCTCGAGCTGCCAGACACCATCAAGACGGACTGCGCGCCGCTCAACTCGCTGACGCGCGCCATGCTCGAGGCGGCGCCGGACATCGCCGTGCTGCGCGACCCGACGCGCGGCGGCGTGGCGGCCGTCCTCAACGAGATCGCGGAGGCCTCGCACTGCGGCGTCCTCATCGATGAGGACGCCCTGCCTATCCGCGAGGAAGTCCGCGGCGTCTGCGACATCCTGGGCTTCGACCCGCTCTACCTCGCCAATGAGGGCAAGTGCATCGCCTTCGTGCCGGCTGAAGAAGCCGACAAGGTGCTCGCCGTCATGCGCGAGAACCCGTACGGCAAGGACGCCTGCCTGATCGGCGAGGTCACGGCCGAGGCACCGGGCCAGGTCGGCCTGCGCACGGCTATCGGCGGCATCCGCATCGTCGACATGCCGCTCGGCAACCTCGTGCCGCGTATCTGCTGACAGCGCTTGACGTTGCAAAGGGATTTTTCTATAATAGTAGAGATAGTGAATCCTGTTTGCAAGGAGCTTACGGGAATGGGACCGAGGAAAGGACGATGACGGGATGGGAATCCGGAAGATCGGCTGTCTGCTGGCAGTCTGCCTGATGGTGTTCATGAGCCGCGCTTATGCCGAGAACATGCAGTTTGTCGATGCGAATGGCTCGACTGGATATTATGTGGATACGGATTCGATCTCGTCGGACCAGGTCGTGGAGAACGACGTGCAGAAGACGCTCTGGACGGCGCGCGTCGCCGTCATACGGGCTGATCTCAACCGCCGCTACATCTACCTGATGCAGTTCGACCCGGACAAGCGGATGTACCAGATCTTTGCCTCGGAAGTGCAGCGCTACGACACGAAGGACGTGCTGCAGTCGAGCGACCAGGCGGAACCGCCGAGGCCATACCTCGTGACTTCCCCGATGAATGAGATCGTCCAGTTCATCATGACGGCAAAGTCTTCGAGCACCGAATGACCGAGGATGACCGGGAATGACAATGAAATGACAAGAGCCTGCCCCCATGGGGGCAGGCTCTTTCTGCAAGTTGGAGGTCCTGCAAAGGATTCTTGTTTGCGCCATGGCGCGGGAGCAGGGAAAAGAGACAAAAAAAGAGGACGCAGCTGCGTCCAAAAAGCAAGATCCAATATGAAATATAAGTGCTTTTGAGTATGTCGATCTCTCGACAAACTCATTATAGCGAGGCAGGACGGCTTTGTCCAGCCTTTTCGCCGCAAATCCTTGAACATTTTTTAGGGGGCATTCCTATGTCAAAAAACGCTGCGCTGAAGCAGCGGACAGCATATTTGTCCATCATCTCGAATACAACGCTCGTCGTCCTCAAGCTCATCGTCGGCATCTACGTCGGCGCGGTCAGCCTGATCTCGGAGGCGCTCCACTCGGGCGTCGACCTCATCGCTGCGCTCATCGCCTTCTGGGCCGTGCGCAAGTCGGTGACGCCGCCTGACATGGAGCACGACTACGGCCACGGCAAGTACGAGAACCTCTCGGCGGCCGTCGAAGCCGTCTTGATCGTGGCGGCTGCGCTCGGCATCGTCTACGAGGCCGTGGACAAGTTCCACGAATCGGCCGTGCCGGAGACGCTGAGCTACGGCATCGCGATCATGGTCTTCTCCATCATCATCAACTTCTTCGTCTCGCACCGCCTGATCGTCGTGGCGAAGAAGACGGGCTCGCAGGCACTCGAGGCCGACGGCCTCCACCTGCGCGCCGACATCTGGACGTCGGTCGGTGTCCTCACCGGCCTCGTGCTCATGCAGGTCACGGGCTGGGCTTGGCTCGACCCGGTCATCGCCATCTTCGTCGCCGGCATCATCTTCCGCGCCGGCTGGCGCATGATCGTCGAGTCGACGATGCAGCTGACGGACGCGAGCCTGCCAGAGGAAGAGGAGATGCGCATCCGCAAGATCATCGAGAGCGTGCCGGAGGTCAGGGGATGCCATTGCCTGCGGACGCGCCGCTCGGGCTCGTACAAGCTCCTGGATGTGCACGTGCTGTTCGACGGCACGATGCACCTCTCACAGGTCCACGCGATCTGCGACGAGCTCGAGCAGCTCATCCGCAAGGAGTTCGGCACGTTCGACATCATGATCCATCCAGAGCCGGCCGGCTACCACGATGTCGAGACGAAAGTCAGCCTCTACGAGGAGTCGCAGGCTGATGGCAGGAAGCAAAAAGCCTGAAGGCTTTCTTGCTATTTCCAAGAAACTATGCCAGAATAATAGACAGAAGCAACATTCAAGACAGGATGCCGGGATAGCCCGGCAATACGGGTCAACAAGGGGGAAGAAACATGAAATTCCGCAAGCTCATCAGCGCCGTCATGAGCGCTGTGTTCCTCGTCTCGTCCATGGGCATCACGGCGGCTGCTACGCCGGAGACGGTCCAGGACAAGCTCGGGGCCATCGAGAAGGACACGTACGGCACGGTCCAGACGGGCGCGCTCGTCGATCGCATCAACAAGCTCGAGAAGGATTACGACGGCACGCACCGCAGCGGCAGCATGATGGCGCGCGTCAACGCCATCTACGATGAGGTCTACACGAACAGCACGAAGCCGTCGCTGCTCGCGGACCTCAACGCCGTCGAGTGGAACATCGGCCATGAGGTCAGCATGGAGCCGGTCGACTCCCGCATGGCGGACCTCGAGATGAGCATGACGGGCAAGACGGGCACGGGCACCTACAAGCAGCGCCTCGCCTCGCTCTCGAAGGCTTCGTTCGGCACGGCCGTCCTGCCGCTCGAACAGGTGCGCGTCCCGGCTGAGACGCTCATCAAGGTCGCGCTCGTCACGCCGGTCGACTCGGACAACCTCAAGGTCGGCGATACCATCCGCTACAAGATTGCGGATGATGTCATCGTCAACGGCAAGCTCGTCTTTGCCAAGGGCCTGCCGGGCGAGGGTACGGTGACGAAGGTCAAGCAGGCGCGCAACTTCGGCCGCAATGCGGAGGTCAACATCGACTTCAACAAGACGAAGTCCATCGATGGCACCTACGTCGACACCTACGTCGGCGAGGAAGCCAAGAAAGAGATGAAGAGTCTCGCGATGGCCGCTGGTGCAAGCCTTGCAGGCATTGCCGTCCTCGGCCCGATCGGCATCGTCGCCGGCGCGTTCGTGCACGGCAAGGATGTCCGCCTGCCGGCAGGCACAGAGCTCTACATCCAGACGAAGGCCGACACGACGCTCTACGGTGTCGTGACGACGCAGGCACAGTGATAGAGGATGACGATGGGAGAAGGTCCCGCGCATGGCGCGGGGCCTTCTTTTTCCGTCGCAGGAGACCGCTGCTTTAGTACCAGCTGGCAAGACAGGGAACGGTTCTTCTGATATAATGAAGGATAGTCTTAGTTTGGAAAGGATGAAGACATGACTTCACATAGAATCACGCCACTCACGGAGAGCGGCCTCTTGTCGGCGCTGACGGTCATCCTGGCCCTGGCAGCGGTCTATCTGCCAGTTGTCGGCGTCGTGGCGTCGTTGGTCTGGGCCATCCCAATCATCGTGCTCGTCGTGCGCCACGGCCTGCGCTGGGGCGCGATGGCTGTGCTCGTCTCGGGCGTCATCATGGCGCTGCTCATCGAGCCGACGATCTCATTGCGCATGGTCCTGTCCTTCGGCCCGACCGGCCTCATGCTCGGCTATGCCTTCCGGCACGGCTGGTCTGGCGCGCAGGCTTTTGGCACGACGCTCGTCGCGTCGGTCGCCGGCAAGCTGCTGACGTTCGGCCTGCTGTTTCTCTTGACCTCCGTCAATCCGCTCAACATGCAGATGGATGTCATGCAGCAGAGCTTTGATCAGACGTTTGCCGTCTACGAGCAGATGGGCCTCGACAAGGCCGCCATCGATGCGAGCCGCGCGCAGGTCCAGGAGGCGCTGACCTACCTGAACCTGCTCTTGCCGTTCATCGTCGGCGTCATGGGGCTGCTCGACGCAGCCGTCGCCTACATCATCGGCAGCCGCGTCCTGCGGCGCCTTGGCGAGTCCGTGCCGCAGCTGCCGCCCTTTGCGGAGTGGCGCCTGCCGCAGTTCTTCCTGTACCTGCTCGGCTTTGCACTCGTCGGCATCTACTGGGGCGGCTCGCGCGAGATACAGCCGCTCTATCAGGCGGCCTTCAACCTCAACATGGTGGCGATGGGCGCCGGTGTCATCCAGGGCCTCTCGCTCATGAGCTATGCCATGGACCGCTTCCGCGTGGGCAAGGTCATGCGCGTCTGCCTCTACGCTTTCGTGCTGCTCGGCGGCGTCCTCGTGCAGATCCTGGCCTTCACGGGCCTTTTCGATATGCTGTTCGACTATCGGCGCCGCTTCGGCAAGAAGGCGTGAGCGCAATAGGGTAATAGGAATGAGGTGAAACAATGCCGCGGAATCTCTCGGCATGGATCGATCTTTCGATACATCTGTTCGTCATATTGATGCTCGTCGGCATCCTCTCGTGCTACAACCATTTCGTCGCCGCGATCTCCTTCGTCGTCTGGCTCTGCCTCGCCTTCTTCGCGAAGGAGCGCTGCCACGACCGCTCGCGGCGCTTTGAGCGCTACTGCCGCAATGTCGTGCGCAACCTCAATGAGATGATGAATTACGCCATCGAGGACCTGCCGCAGGGCATCCTGATCGTCAATCAGGAGGGGCGCATCCAGTGGTGCAATGAGCGCATGGCGGAGTACGCCGGCACGAAGCCCGAGCAGGATACGGATGTCAAGGATATCTGGCCCGCCATCATCATCGGCCCGGTCTGGGGCACGGTCGGCGAGTACGTCTTCGCCAACGAGGACCACTACTATCAGGTGCGCTACCGGCCCGTTCCCGTGCCGCCGCATCAGACGCCGCTGATGGCGCTCTACGTGCAGGACATCACGGGCTTCGAGACGCTGCGCAATTCGTACAAGCTCAGCCGCACGGTCCTCGCCTACATCCAGATCGACAATTACGACGAGGTCATCCAGGGCCTCGACGAGGCGGCGCGAACGGCGCTCTTGCTCTCGGTCAACCAGCAGCTCGACAACTGGATGAAGAGCCTCGGCGGCTTCATGCGGCGCGTCTCGGATGACCTCTACGTCGTCATCCTCGAGCGCAAGGCGCTCGACAAGGCCATCGCGGCCCGTTTCGACATCCTCGACAAGGTCCGTCAGCTGCACAGCGCGAACCGCCTGCCTGTCACGCTGTCGATGGGCGTGGCGGTGGCCGACTGCCAGAGCATGGCCGACCTCGGCACGCAGGCCCAGGCGGGGCTCGACCTCGCGCTCGGCCGCGGCGGCGACCAGGTCGCCGTGCAGATCGGCGGCAAGACGCAGTTCTTCGGCGGCCGCGCGAAGGCCGTGGAGAAGCACACGCGCGTCAAGGCACGCGTCGTCGCTCATGCCATCCGTGAGATCATGGACGGCGCGGATGCCGTCTTCGTCATGGGCCACCACAACGAGGACTTCGACTGCTTCGGCGCCTCGATGGGCGTGGCCAAGATGGCGCGCCAGCTCGGCAAGCCCGTCAAGATCGTGCTGTCCGACATGAACGAGGGCATCGGCAAGTTCTCCGATATCCTCAAGGACAACGAGGAGTACCAGGACATCATCGTGAGGGCAAACGACCTCGTCAACGTGACGGCGCTCAACCCCGTGCTCGTCGTCGTCGACACGCACATCCCGCACCTCGTCGCGGCACCGGCGCTACTCGAGCGCATCCACCGCGTCATCGTCATCGATCACCACCGCCGTAGCGAGCACTTCATCAAGAATCCGTTGCTCGTCTACATCGAGCCGGCCTCGAGCTCGTCGAGTGAGCTCGTCACGGAGCTTTTGATGTACTTCAGCGACAACCTCGTGCTCTCGCGCGTCGAGGCCACAGCGCTCTACTCGGGCCTCGTCGTCGACACGAAGAACTTCGCCGTGCAGACGGGCGTGCGCACCTTCGATGCCGCGGCCTACCTGCGGCGCAGCGGTGCCGACCCCGTCATGGTCCGCCACCTCTTCCGCACAGACTACGAGACGACGGTCGCGCTCGCGAAGGCAGAGGCGCGCTCGGAGTTCTACGAGGGCGGCCTCATCGTCTCGACCTGTCCCGAGCTCATCTCGAACGGCCAGGTCATCGCGGCGCAGGTCGCAGACTCGCTGCTGCGCATCGAGAACGTGCGCATGAGCATCGTCGTCTTCCAGCTCACGGAGGACACGGTGGGCATCAGCGCGCGCTCGACGGGCGAGCTCAATGTCCAGGTCATCATGGAGGCGTTCGGCGGCGGCGGCCACCAGAACGTCGCCGGCGCCCAGATCAAGGGCGGCAATGTCGAAGATATCAAGCAAAAGGCAATCGAGATTGCCAAGAAGTACATAGAGGAGTTTGATCAAGATGAAAGTAATCTTACAGCAGGACGTTAAGAAACTCGGTAAAAAAGGCGATATCGTCGAGGTATCGGAGGGCTACGGCCGCAATTTCCTGCTGCCGCGCAAGGCAGCAGTGCTGGCCACCGCACAGAACCTCAACGTGGCGAACGCACAGGCTGGCTCCAAGGCCCGCAAGGAGGCCATGGCAGCAGACGAGGCCAAGCTCATGGCCAAGCAGCTCGAGAAGGTCGAGGTCAAGATCCCGGTCCGCATCGGCGAGGGCGGCAAGCTCTTCGGCAGCGTGACGGGCAAGGACGTGTCGGAGGCGCTCAAGAAGCAGAACATCGACATCGACAAGCGCAAGATCACCATCCAGGGTGAAGTGACGGGCACTGGCGTCTACGAGGCGGTCATCAAGGTTCATCCGACTGTCACGAGCAAGATCAAGGTCAGCGTCGTCGCAGAGTGATTGACCAGGAAGAAGCCTCCTCGCAAGAGGGGGCTTTTTGGTTCACAGTATCATCGAGTAAAGGAGGGACTATGTCTTTTTTCAATCGTTTTTTCCATCAGGATAAGCAGGACAAGCAGGACAGGCAGAAGGAACGTCCAGAGCAGGAAGAGGGCGTGCAGCAGCCTGAAGTCCTGCCAATCGACCGCGAGATCGACGCGCTCTATCAGGCGCTCATCGACCTCATCGGTGCGGATTCGCTCGTCATCCAGGCCGGGCGCATGAATGCGATGGACTTGCTGCGCTCCACGGGGCGCTGTGAGCGCGTGCTGGCCCTGCAGCGCATCCTCGACGAGGACCCGCTCTTGCATCCGGCCCCGCGCGAGGCGGAGCTGCCGGCCGTGCTCCAGCAGCTGACGGAGCGCATCGCCGAGAAGCGCGCGCGCAAGGATGTGGAGGACCGCATCGAGAAGAAGGTCAACGAGAAGCTCGAGCAGGAGCACCAGGATTACGTTGACGACATCCGCAAGCAGGTCATCAAGGAGGAGAAGCAGGACGCGGAGACGCCGCAGGATGCCCAGAAGCGCGAGAAGCTCGAAAAGCTCGACAGCATCCACCTGACGCAGTCCGTCATGGAGCTTTTGCGCCCGCGCGACTTCAGCGAGATCGTCGGGCAGGAGCGCGCCGTCAAATCCCTGCTCGCCAAGCTCTCCTCACCGTACCCGCAGCACCTGCTGCTCTACGGCCCGCCGGGCGTCGGCAAGACGACGGCCGCGCGCCTCGTGCTCGAAGCGGCGCGCAAGAAGCCGGCCTCGCCGTTCCGCGAGGATGCGCCTTTTGTTGAGACGGACGGCACGACGCTGCGCTGGGACCCGCGCGACATCACGAATCCGCTCTTGGGCTCGGTGCACGACCCAATCTATCAGGGTGCGCAGAAGACGCTCGCGGACAGCGGCATCCCTGAGCCGAAACCGGGCCTCGTCACGGAGGCACACGGCGGCATCCTCTTCATCGACGAGATCGGCGAGATGGACGAGATGCTGCAGAACAAGCTCCTGAAGGTCCTCGAGGACAAGCGCGCCTACTTCGAGTCGGCCTACTACGACCCGACGGACCCGAAGGTCCCGCCCTACATCCGCAAGCTCTTCGAGGAGGGCGCGCCGGCGGACTTCGTGCTGATCGGCGCGACGACGCGCGACGCTGGCCACATCAACCCGGCCCTGCGCTCGCGCTGCGCCGAGATCTACTTCGAGCCGCTGACGCCGAAGCACATCGAGGCCATCGTGCAGAATGCGGCCGCGAAGCTCAAGGTCGCGCTCGAGCCCGGCGTCGCGGCGCTGATTTCCGAGTACACGGTCGAGGGGCGCAAGGCCATCAACATCCTCGCCGATGCCTACAGCCTCGCGCTCGAGAAGGCTGACGGCAGGATGGAGGGCCTGACGATCGGCCGCGCGGCCGTCTACGAGGTCGCGCAGGTTTCGCGCCTCTACCAGTTCGTCACGAAGAAGGCGCGCCACACCGCCGTGCAGGGCCATATTTTCGGCCTTGGCGTCGCAGGCTTCCTCGGCTCCGTCATCGAGATCGAGGCCGTCGCCTTCCCCGCGCGTGAGAAGGGCAAGGGCACGGTGCGCTTCAACGAGACGGCCGGCAGCATGGCGAAGGATTCCGTCTTCAACGCGGCCTCGGTCATGCGCCAGCTGACCGGTAAGGACATCCACGACTACGACGTGCACATCAACGTCATCGGCGGCGGCAACATCGACGGGCCGAGTGCCGGCACGGCCATCCTCGCCTGCATCGTCAGCGCCGTGACGGGCCGCAGGATACGCCAGGATGTGGCCGTGACGGGTGAGATCTCGCTGGCGGGGCGCGTGCGCCCCGTGGGCGGCGTCTTCGAGAAGGCGTACGGCGCGCGCCAGGCCGGCATCAAGACGCTCGTGATCCCGAAGGAGAACGAGCGCGACATCCCAGAAGACCTCCTGGGCCTCGACATCCACGCGGTGGAGACGGCTGAGGAGGCATTCCAGCTGATTTTCGAGGAGGAATAATCATGGCATTACCAGAGCGTGTGCCGCCTCAGAACATCGAGGCAGAACAGGCGGTCCTCGGCGCGATGATGATCAAGAAAGAGGCGATCGTCGAGGCGCAGGAGATCCTGCAGCCGGAGGATTTCTACCGCGAGGCGCACCGCCGCGTCTACGATGCGATGCTGAAACTCGCCGAGAACGACGAGGCGGTCGACCTCGTCACGCTGACCGAGCAGCTGCGCAAGGACGGCGAGCTCGAGAAGGTCGGCGGCATCCCGTTCATCACGACAATCGCCAACATCGTGCCGACGGCGGCCAATGTCGCGTACCACGCGAAGATCGTCAAGGAGAAGGCCGAGCTGCGCCGCCTCATCGACGCGGCGACGGAGATTGCCAGCGCTGCCTATGAGGACACGCAGCCGGTCGAGAACATCATGGATGCGGCCGAACAGAAGATCCTCGCCGTGGCGGGCGCACAGGCGTCAAATGGCTTCGAGTCGCTCAAGAGCATCATCATGCGGACGTTCGAGCACATCAACGTGCTCTACGAGTCGAAGGGCGGCATCACGGGCCTGCCGACGGGCTTCAAGGACCTCGACCGCTTGACGAGCGGCCTGCAGGCCTCCGACCTCATCCTCGTCGCCGCGCGCCCGTCGATGGGCAAGACGGCCTTCACGCTGAACATCGCCTCGTACGTCGGCCTGCACGGCGGCAAGGTCGCCTTCTTCTCGCTCGAGATGAGCAAGGAGCAGCTCATGCAGCGCATGCTCTGCTCCGAGGGCGACATCGATTCCCAGATGCTGCGCACGGGCCAGCTCGACGATGAGGACTGGTCGCATCTCGTCACCGTTGCCGACAAGCTCAATCGCGCGCCGATCTACATCGACGATACGGCCGGCATCACCGTCATGGACCTGCGCTCGAAGGCGCGCCGCCTCAAGGCGGAGCACGGCCTCGACCTCATCGTCATCGACTATCTGCAGCTCATGCAGGGCAGGCCGAGCAAGAACGGCGACAACCGCCAGCAGGAGATCTCCGAGATCTCGCGCTCCCTCAAGGCGCTCGCGCGCGAGCTCAACGTGCCGGTCATCGCACTCTCGCAGCTCTCGCGCTCCGTCGAGGCGCGCCAGGTCAAGCGCCCGATGCTCTCCGACCTGCGCGAGTCCGGCTCCCTCGAGCAGGACGCCGACATCGTCATGTTCCTCTACCGCGAGGACTACTACGACAAGGATACGGAAAAGAAGAACCAGACAGAAGTCATCATCGCCAAGCACCGCAATGGCCCTGTTGACACGGTCCGTCTCTACTTCCAGAAGGAGTACACGAAGTTCCGCGATATGATTCAGGAATGACACTCTTTTTTCTTGACAAAACGCTCGCTTCGTTATACACTTGGATTATGAAAACGGTCTCATAACGAAGAATCAGAGTCAAACGAGAGGAATAAAGAAAGGGGAAATCTTCATGAAAGAGATTCGCTTGGACAGTCCGCTGAACGGACAGCTCATCGAATTGAAAGATGTCAAGGACCCGGCCTTTGCGAGCGGCGCGATGGGCAAGGGCGCTGCCGTCAAGGACCCGGACGGCAAGGTCTACTCGCCGGTCGATGGCACAGTCACGGTGCTCTTCGGCACGAAGCACGCCATCGGCATCCATGCTGAGGACGGCGCAGACATCCTGATCCACGTCGGCATCGACACGGTCAACCTCGGCGGCAAGTACTTCGACGCCAAGATCGCGCAGGGCGATACGGTCAAGAAGGGCCAGCTGCTCTTGGAGTTTGACCCGGAGGGCATCAAGTCGGCCGGCTACGACACGACGACGCCGGTCCTCGTGACGAACGCCTTCGACTACGACAAGATCACGGTCGCGCTCGGCGATAAGGAGATCACGACGGTCACGGCAGAGCCGGCAGAAGAAGCCGCCCCGGAGGCGGATGCAGCCGCTGCGTCGGCGGAGCCGGAGGAAGACTACAGCGGCCTGCCGAAGGAAGAGCGCGTCGCGAAGCTCATCTGGAAGTACGTCGGCGGCCACGACAATGTCCGCAGCGCCGAGCACTGCGCGACGCGCCTGCGCCTGATCATCAACGACAAGTCGAAGCTCGACGCGAAGGCCATCGAGAACATCGACGGCGTCAAGGGCCAGTTCTTCGCGGCGGCCCAGTACCAGATCATCCTCGGCACGGGCTTTGTCGACAAGGTGTACGACGCCTTCGTCGCCGGCACGGGCCTCGCTGGTGCCAGCAACAACAAGGCAGAGGCATATGCACAGATGTCGATGGCCCAGAAGATCTCTCGCACGCTCGGCGACGTATTCGTGCCGATTATCCCAGTCCTCGTCGCGACCGGTCTTTTCATGGGCCTGCGCGGCGCCTGCCTGAGCCTCGGCGTCCAGTTCAGTGACAACGTCCTGCGCATGAGCCAGATCCTCACGGATACGGCCTTCGCCTTCCTGCCAGCCCTCGTCTGCTGGTCCACGACGAAGCGCTTCGGCGGCACGCCGGTCATCGGCATCGTCCTCGGCCTCATGCTCGTCGCACCGCAGCTGCCGAATGCCTACGCGATTGCCGCCGGTGAAGCACAGCCGATCATGATGGACATCTTCGGCCTCAGCGTGCCGGTCGTCGGCTATCAGGGCTCCGTCCTGCCGGCTCTCGTCCTCGGCATCTTCGCCGCGAAGCTCCAGAAATGGCTCAAGACCTTCATCCCGGATGTCATTGACCTCATCGTCACGCCGTTCCTGACGCTCTTCATCTCCATGATCCTCGGCCTCTTGATCGTCGGCCCAATCATGCATTGGATCGAGCTCGCCGTCTTCGGCGCCATCCAGACGTTCCTCGCCCTGCCGTACGGCGTCGGCGGCTTCATCGTCGGCGGCATCCATCAGGTCATCGTCGTCTTCGGTGTCCACCATGTCTTCAATGCCCTTGAGGTCCAGCTGCTCGCTACGACGGGCGTCGATCCGTTCAACGCCATCATCACGGGCGCCATCATCGCACAGGGCGGTGCCGCTGCCGCTGTCGCAGCGCGCACGAAGAACAAGAAGAAGCGCGCTCTTTACGTTTCCTCAATCGTCCCGGCCTTCCTCGGCATCACGGAGCCGGTCATTTTCGGTATCAACCTGCGCCTCATGAAGCCGTTCCTCTATGCACTCGTCGGCGGCGCCTGCGCAGGTGGCATTGCCGGTTTCCTGCACCTCGCTGGCACGGGCATGGGCATCACGGTCCTGCCGGGTACGCTGCTGTACCTCGATCACCTGCCGCAGTACATCCTCGTCAATGTCGTTGGTTTCGCCGTAGCGTTTGCTCTGACGTTCACGCTGTTTAACCCGGAAAAAGAGGACGAAGCGTAAGAACTACTGATGGGGCTGCCTGTTACGGCAGCCCTTTTCTTGTTATAGAAGGGAGACTCTCTAATGGAAAAGTTTGACAAGAAGGCCATCGACGCCAAGGTGGCGGCAGGCTTCCCACTGACGGACCGCTGGCACAACCGCTTCCATCTCGAGATGCCGTTCGGCCTCATCAACGACCCGAATGGCCTGACGTTCGCGGATGGCGAATACCATATCTTCTACCAGTGGAATCCGCTCGGCTGCGAGCACAAGAACAAGTGTTGGGCGCATGTCCGGACGCGCGACTTCGTCCACTACTCGATGCCGGAGCTCTCGCTCTGGCCGAGCGACGAGCACGACAAGGACGGCTGCTACTCGGGCTGCGGCTTCACGGAGAAGGGCAAGGTCCATGTCTTCTACACCTGCAACGCCAAGAATGACGGCGTGCGCACGCCGGCGCAGCGCTTCGGCACGTTGCAGGAGGACGGCCATGTCGAGAAGGGCGCGATCGTCGTGCCGGACAGCCCCGAGGGCATCACGGGCCACTTCCGCGATCCGTATCTCTTCCACCGCCACGGCAAGCGCTACTTCGTCATCGGCGCACAGGCTGACGAGGAGAAGCCGCGCGGCACGGTCCTCATCTACAAGGAGACGAAAGAGGGCTGGCAGAACCTCGGTGAGCTCAAGACGCGCCTCAAGGACTTCGGCTACATGTGGGAGTGCCCGAACATGCTGCACTTCGGCAGCTACGATGCCCTGATCTTCTGCCCGCAGGGGCTCGAGGCGCGCGAGTTCGACCGCCAGAACATCTATCAGGCCGGCTACATCGCAGGCCACCTGTCGCTCGACAGCATGGACATGATGCAGCACACGAAATTCCAGGAGCTCGACCACGGCTTCGACTTCTACGCGCCGCAGGTCGTCCAGCATGAAGGCCGCCACATCCTGCTCGGCTGGATGGGCATGCCCGACAAGGATGCCGAGTACCCGACGAGCGAGAAGGGCTGGATGTACAGCCTGACCCTGCCGCGCGTGCTGACTCTGCGTCAGGGCCACATCTTCTCGCGCCCAGCCGCAGAGCTCAAGGCCCTGCGCATCGAGAGTTCGGCCATCGACATCGACGCCGACATGGAGAGCAAGGTCCTCACGCGCCTGTTCGACGGCTCGGAGGTCCTCATGGACATCACGCTGGGCGAGGCACAGAAGGTCACGATGACGCTGGCCTACGGCCTCGAGAAGACGGTCTTCGCGTACGACCGCACGACGCAGGTCATGACAATCGACCGCACGGGCATGAAGAATGGCGGCCGCGGTGTGCGCCGCTTCAAGATGTTCGTCGACAACGTGCTCTCGCTGCAGCTCTTCGTCGACCGCGCAGCCGTCGAGGCGTTCTTCCAGCACGGCGAGGAAGCGGCGAGCCTGCTCGTCTTCCCCGAGAAGAACATCCGCCCCGAGCTGCGCATCGAGGCCGATGCTCCGCTCGAGACCGTCACGGGCCGCGTCTGGGAGCTCGACGCTTTCCACTTCAACCCCTGACATGTCATACAGAAAAAGCCCCGAAGCAATGCTTCGGGGCTTTCTCTTTGCAAACAGAACTGATGGGATCAGTTATTTACAGCACGTTTTTCTGGTGGGGCCGCCAATGCAACTCGGCGGATACGCTCAAATGGAATCTCTGCAAATGCATAGCGGATATCCAGATAAGTATCGGAACGCGTGAATATAACTTTCTTCAATGTGAATTTCGTGGTAGCTTTGATACGTTCGATATAATACTGCGCGTCTTCCGCGGAGAAGGGACCCTGTTCGATGATAACGCGGATATTGTCGATCATCATGGGAAACACCTCCAACAAAACCGACGGCATGAGAGCGGGAACTCGGACGGGCCGGCTCCTTCTGTCATGCACAGAAAACTTGCGGACTGTTGTAAGCGATGATAGGGATAGGGGCGTATTCCTTCACAACTTACGGCTATTATACTACAGATTGAATCTGATGTTAACCTGTATTTTACGGCTATAGCTGGAAAACTGGTCCATTTTATGGAATTAATCCCATCTAGATAACGTTTTCTATATGGATTGTTGCAGAATGGGCACAATTTCGCGTAAAAGATGCGGTAGAACTCTGAAATAGTCAAAGTTCTGCCGTTTTTTGCATATATTGCTCACCGTTGGCCCGTGGTCAGGGCACGTCAGATGAAGTACATGAGGCTCTCAGCCGACTTCTCCTGGTCGATGGCCGTGAGGATGTCGTCGAGCGAGATGGCGGAGAGCGCTTTCTGGATGGCCTCGTCGAGTGGCGTGAAGACGCAGGAGGCGAGGGCGCGGTCGAGCTCGGGCATCTTCTCCTGGGCGGCGGGGGCCGTCTTTTCCATCAGGGAGAGCTCGATGGAGGAGAGGATGTCATAAGGCGTGATCTCACGCGGCGGACGGGCCAGCTGATAGCCGCCCTGGCTGCCCTTGATGGAATTGACGAGGCGGGCGCGCTTCAGCAGGGAAAAGACCTGCTCGAGGTAGATCTTGGAGATGCCGAGCTTTTCCGAGATGCTGACGATCGTGATCGGCGTGCCAGCGGCGTAATTGCGCGCGAGATACGTCATGGCAGCGAGGCCATAGCGGCCCTTAGCAGAAATCTTCATCTATATTCCCTCGTTTCTCAGATAATCATATTGAAAATATATGTCATGCTTGTGTACTATATCATATTAAAAATGCAGGAAAAAGTCAATCCCTATTGACAAGCGGCAGGGGCTGTGCTACTATATAAACATATTAATCATATATGTTTTCACTTAGCATTGAATATAAGCAGATAAATGGAGGTATTCACCATGGGTAAAATCTACAACAGCGTCACGGAACTGATCGGCGGCACGCCGCTCCTCAAAGCCAACAACTTCATCAAGGCCAATGGCCTCAAGGCCAACATCTTCGTGAAGCTCGAGTACTTCAATCCGGCCGGCTCCGTCAAGGACCGCATCGCCAAGGCCATGATCGAGCAGGCTGAGAAGGATGGTAAGCTCAAGCCGGGCGCAACGATCATCGAGCCGACTTCCGGCAACACGGGTATCGGCCTCGCCAGCGTCGCAGCAGCCCGCGGCTACAAGGCCATCCTGACGATGCCGGAGACGATGAGCGTCGAGCGCCGCAATCTGCTCAAGGCATACGGCGCGAAGATTGTCCTGACGGACGGCTCGAAGGGCATGAAGGGCGCGATTGCCAAGGCAGAAGAACTCGCCAAGGAGACGCCGAACTCCTTCATTCCGGAGCAGTTCGCCAACCCGGCCAACCCGGCTGCCCATGAGGCGACGACGGGCCCGGAGATCTACAACGACCTCGACGGCAAAGTCGATGCCTTCATCGCTGGCGTAGGCACGGGCGGCACGCTCTCCGGCGTCGGCCACTACCTCAAGAAGCAGGACAAGGGCATCCACGTCGTCGCAGTCGAGCCGGAGACGAGCCCGGTCCTCTCGAAGGGTCAGGCTGGCCCGCACAAGATCCAGGGCATCGGCGCTGGCTTCGTGCCGGAGACGCTCGACACGAAGGTCTACGATGAGGTCATCGCTATCTCGAATGACGATGCCTTCAAGTATGGCCGCCAGTTCTCCCACGTCGAGGGCGTGCTCATCGGCATCTCCTCTGGCGCAGCTCTCGCAGCGGCCATCGAGCTCGCCAAGCGTCCGGAATTTGCGGGCAAGAACATCGTCGCCCTGCTGCCGGACACGGGCGACCGCTACCTCTCGACGGAACTCTTCGCTGAGTAAGAAGAATACCTCCCAAATCCACATATCACACTCCAGAGACAGGGGCCAAGGGCCCCTGTCTTTTTCGTCTGGCATCAAAATTTTGTTGGATATGGGCAGAGATGGTATAATGAGGGAGTCTGAGTGTATGTATCGTGTATAGGAGGTCGCCGTCTTGCGTATTGTCGTGGTCGGAGCGGGCAAGCTGGGCTACAGCATTGCCGCGCTCCTCTCAAAAGAACAGTTCGATGTGATCGTCATCGATCACGATGAAAGCCAGTTGGAGGCGGTCAAGAACACGCTCGACGTGCTGACCATCTTCGCCAACGGCGCGAGCCCCATCACGATGAACGACCCCGACATCCGCGGGGCCGACATCCTCATCGCCGTGACGGCCAGCGATGAGGTCAACATGGTCGCCTGCATCCTCGCGAAGAAGCACGGCATCCGCCACACGATCGCCCGCATCCGCGACATGCAGTTCATGAGCGAGGCGAAGGACTACCTCAAGGAGAACTTCGACATCGATCTCATGCTCAACCCGGAGCTCATCACGGCGAACGAGATCAACCGCATCCTCATGACGCCGGCTGCCCTCGACGTCGAGGACTTCGCGCACGGCAAGATCCGGCTGTTCGAGACGAAGGTGCGCCGCTCGTCGCCACTGGCGAACATCCCACTCAAGGACATCGAGTTCCCGAAGGGCGTGCTGGCCGGCATGATCTTTCGCGACCACCGCATGATCATCCCGCACGGCGACGACTGCCTGCTGCCGCACGACAATGCCTACTTCATCGGCATCCCCGAGGAGATCGAGAAGTTCAGCCAGACCTTTGTGCAGCGCGACGCCCGCAAGCTGCACCGCGTCGTCATCATCGGTGCGGGCCGCGCGGGCCGCGCGCTCGCGCCGATGCTCGAGAAACAGGGCGTGCGCGTCAAGGTCATCGACAAGGACCCGGACCGCTGCCGCCTCATGGCGGACAAGCTCGTCGACGGCATCGCCATCTGCGGCGACGGCACGGATATCGACCTCTTGACCGAGGAGGGCGTGGCCGAGGCGGACGTCGTCGTCTGCCTGACGGAGGATGATAAGCTCAATCTCATGCTGGCGCTGCTTGCGCGCCACATGTCGCACAACAAGACGAAGACGGTCGTGCGCGTCGCGCGCAACGAGTACGTGGAGCTCATGGAGAAGGTCGGCGTCGACATCGTTCTCTCGGCCCGCCTGCTCTCGGCGAGCGAGGTGCTGGCCTTTGCGCGCCGCGGCGGCGTCGTCTCGGTCTCGCTGCTCGAGGGCGCCAAGGCCGAGGCCGTCGAGGTCATCGTGCAGGAGGGCGCGCCCGTCGCGGGCAAGCCGCTGATGGAGGCCAAGCTGCCGCGCGCCTGCCTCGTCTGCGCCTACGTGCGCGACGGGGAGGCCGTGATCCCGAACGGCGCGACCGTCCTGCAGCCGGGCGACCGGACCATCCTCTTCATCCAGACGCAGTTCTCGAAGAAAGTCATGCAGTATTTCAAGGGCAGGGAATGAGATGATCAAGTTCCAACGGAGAAAACGCCAGCTGGACATCTTCTGGCTGCTCATGGGCAGTGTCGCGGAGATCATGGGACTCGCGCTCTTCGTGCCGTTTGCTGACAGCCTGCTCTGGCACGAGGAGGGTTGGATCTTCCTCGTGCCCGCCGTGCTCGCCATCGCGCTAGGCCTCTCCTTCAGCTGGCTCGGCCGCGACCACAAGCGCCAGATCAATGTCTGGGAGGGCGCGCTCTTCATGGTGCTCGTCTGGCCGCTGCTCTCCATCCTCGGCATGATGCCCTATGTGCTCTCCGGCATCCTAGTGAATCCCGTCGATGCCTTCTTTGAGAGCGTGGCGGCCGTCACGACGACGGGCGTCTCCTGTCTCGACTACGCGCGCGGCGACATGATGCGGGGCCTCGTCCTCTGGCACAGCATCCTCAACTGGCTCGGTGGCCTCAACTTCATCATCATCCTCTCGACAGTCCTGCCGCAGGTCAGCGGTTGCTTCGGCCTGACGCTCTCCGCGCGCCAGAGCATCTTCTTCAGCCCCGTCTGGAATAAGATGGCCGAGTCGGCCCGCCAGGGCTTTGGCGTCTACGCCAGCCTCACGGCGCTCTCCTTCCTGCTCTACCTCGCCGCCGGACTCGATCCGTTCTCGGCATTGACGCAGGCGATGGTGACGCTCTCGTCGAGCGGCTCGGCCGAGCCGGGCTACTTCCTCGCGCGCGACAGCATCCCCTTGGAGCTCGCGGCCGGCATCTCGATGCTCCTCTCGGGGCTCAATCCATTGCTCTGCTGGAAGGTCTGGGACAGGCTGAGCTTCCGCCTGATGCTGCGCGACACGGAGCTGCAGGCCTATGCGGGTCTCTTCCTCGTGAGCGGCGCGCTCGTCGCCTGGAACCTCTGCCGCGCGGGTACCTACGATGCGGCAGAGAGCCTGCGCTACGGCCTGTTCCAGGTCGCGGCCTTCCTGTCGACGGGCGGCTTCGTCTCCGCGCCGTGCTGGGACTGGCCGGACTTCTCGCGCCTCATGCTCTTCGTGCTCGTCTTCGTCGGCGGCTGCATCGGCTCGGCCGGCGGCGGCATCAAGGTCATGCGACTGCTCGTGCTCATGCGCATGAGCATGACGGAGATCCGCCATACGATGCACCCGCACATGGTCGTGAGCATCAAGGTCGACGGGCTGCCCGTGCCGATGAAGATCGTCGGGCGCATCCTGTCGTTCTTCTTCCTGTTCCTGAGCATCTTCATCATCTCGACGCTCGTCATCTCGCTCTCGGGCATCAGCCTCATGCAGGCGATGGGCGTTGCGGCGGGCTGCCTGACGAGCGCGGGCTCGACGGCTGACCTCTTCGGCATCTGGAGCTTCGCGGCGGCGCCCGGCTGGGTGAAGCTCTTCTGCACCTTCATCATGATCATCGGCCGTATCGAGCTCTTCTCGTTCTTCGTGCTGCTCGATGGCGGCATCCGCTCCGTCGGGCGCCATTGGTGATGCGATTCTATCGGTAAAAATGAAAGGGAAAGGACTGACGGCATGAACCAGAACATCATATGTTACGTACTCGGCCGCCTCGTCCTCGCGGAGGCCGTCATCCTCGGCATCCCCTTCTTCATGGCGCTCTATGGCTGGGAGAAGAGCGCGCCGGCCTTTGCCGTCTCCATCTGCATCTGCGTGCTCATGGGGCTCGCGCTGCGCGTGCATGGCCGCTCTGGCAACGAGCAGCTGACGATGCGCGAGGGCGCGGCCATCACAGGGCTCGGCTGGCTGCTCGCGACCTTCCTCGGCATGCTGCCGTACCTTTTGAGCGGCTCGCTCGGCTTCCTCGACGGCCTGTTCGAGAGCATCTCGGGCTTCACGGGCACAGGCGCGACCGTCATGACGAGCATCGAGTCGCAGCCGTTCAGCATCCTGTTCTGGCGCATGATGACGCACTGGTTCGGCGGCCTCGGCATCATCGTCATCTTCATCGCGCTCTTGCCACAGGCCGGACAGAGCACCGTCTACATGTACAACGCCGAGACGACGGGCCCGACGCGCGACCGCGTGCTGCCGCGCCTGCGCGAGATGACGCGCTCGCTCTTCCTCATGTACATGGTCTTCACGATGACGGCCTGCGTCATCTACCTCTGCTGCGGCCTCACCTTCCTCGATGCCATCGCGCACGCGATGAGCACGCTCGGCACGGGCGGCTTCTCGCTCTACGACGACAACGCCATGCACTTCGACAATCCCGCGCTCGAGGGCTGGATGACCTTCTTCATGATTCTCGCGGGCGGCAACTTCGGCCTCTACTACCGCGTCTGGAAAAAGGGGCCGCGCGTGCTGAGAAACAACACGGAGTTCCGGGCCTACCTCGTGATCCTCGCGGCGGCCATGCTGCTGATCACCGTGAACCTCGTCGATGCGATGGGCATGCAGCCCGTCGAGGCCTTCCGCTACGCGAGCTTCCAGGTCGGCTCGCTCTCGACAACCGGCTTCGTCTCCGCCGACTTCGACCAGTGGCCGGCCTTCGCAAAGGGCGTCCTGATGCTGCTCATGATCAGCGGCGGCTGCGCCGGGTCGACGGCCAGCGGCGTTAAGGTCTCGCGCGTCGTCCTGCTCGCCAAGAACGCCTGGGCCGTCGTGCACCAGAAACTCAGCCCGCGCCGCGTCATCCGCGCGCACATGAACGGCATCGAGGTCGGCAGCGACACCCTGCTGCGCGTCGGGCAGTTCTTCTTCCTCTACATCTTTTGCATCGTCTTCTGGGCACTGCTTCTGACCTTCGACGGCATCGGCGCCTTCGATGCCCTCGGCATCAGCGTCACCACCCTCGGCAACGTCGGCCCCGCCTTCGGCATCGCCGGCGCCACCTGCACCTTCGCCGGCCTCTCCGACTTCTCCAAGAGCATCCTCTGCATCGAGATGCTCTTGGGCCGCCTCGAGCTCTTCACCCTGCTCGTCATGCTGAGCCCCGAATTCTGGAAGATCAGGAACCGCTGGTAAGGGAAGGAAAAGGTGCTGCGAAACGTTGTCGAGTGACATTCTTGTCTGGCGGGGGTACTTGTTTCGGCTTCGGCTTTGACCTCTATCTATGCTCAGCGCTCTCGGGCAGACTGCGTGACGGTCGGGGGGATGTATTCTGGCTTCGTCGCTCCGTTAAAATGTGCCCCATGTTTTTGGCCGTCTTTGAGGTGATTTCGCCGCCTGCCGCGGCGTTCTGACAATGGGGCGCCAAGGGCAGGCGTTTTTGGGGCACAGCCCTGCGGGCGGTCACTGCGCTCCTGCAGGCAGAATACATCCCCCCCGACCCCTCGAGACCAGTAATCTCTGTCTGGACAGGGCTCGCTGTTTCAGACCAGACGGAACGCAGGAACAGAGCGGGGAGCCCCTTGCAGGCCGCAGCTTTCGCTCCATATGGACAGCTGGCAGAGCCCATGCCGAATACTGCGCAAGAGACTAGCAGGCGGGGTGGACCTGTACCGCCTGCAGGACTGGAGTGATTGCCCGAAGGGATGGGCCTCAGGCAGCATGCGCTAGAAGAAGAGATGTCAGAACGCCGCGTCAGGCGGCGAATGTTCTTTATCGTATGGGCAAAGCTTGAGGCCCATTTAACGGAAGTCCGAAGCCGGAACAGGTCCACCCCGCCACGCGAGAAAAAATCTAAATAACGCTGCGACCCCAAACCTGTATCTGTCAATGACAAAATCCACACCGCCGCTTTCAAGAGCGGCTTTTTTTGTGCTATACTGAACACATCATGAAAGGTGGAATCATTATGGTCAGTAACCTGATTGTCGCAATCTGCGCAGTCATCCCGTTGTTTTTCTTGATGCTCGTCGGCTTTGCCGTCAAGAAGATGCGCCTGCTCACGGAGCTCGAGCTCGCCCATGTCAACCGCATGGTCTTCAAGATCTTCTTTTTCTTCATGATGTTCTATAACATCTACACGACCGACCTCGCCGAGACCTTCCGGCCGCATCTCATGCTGTTCGGCGCTGTCGGCGTGCTCGCCTCGGCGCTGATCGGCGGCATCATCATCTGCCTCATCGAGAAGTCGAACAAGCGGCGCGGGGCGATGATCCAGGCCATCTTCCGCAGCAACTTCGTCATCATGGGCATCCCGATCATCAGCAACATCTTCGGCGACGACCAGCTGGCCATCCCGACGATGATGATTGCCATCATCGTGCCGATCTACAACATCGTCTCCGTCTTCATCCTCGAGACGTTCCGCGGCGGCCACTTCTACCTGCCCACCATCCTCCTCGGCGTGCTCAAGAACCCGATGATCCTCGGCGCCATCTTCGGCACGCTCTTCCTCGTCCTCGGCATCCCGCTGCCGAAGGTCATTCTCAAGCCAATCAGCCAGCTCGCCGCGGCGACGACGCCGATGGCCCTGATCGTCCTCGGCGCCTCTTTCAAGGCCGGCAGCTACCACGAGCACCTGCCGCAGCTCGTCGGCTGCGTTCTCGGCAGGCTCATCATCGTGCCGACCATCATGCTGAGCCTGGCCATCTTCCTCGGCTTCCGCGGCATCGAGCTCGTCACGCTCATGGCCATCTTCGCGACGCCGTGTGCCGTCGCCGGCTATGCCATGGCCCAGCAGATGGGCAGCGACGCCGACCTCGCCGGCAACTGCGTCGTCTACACGACGGGCCTCTCGTGCTTCACCATCTTCGGCTGGGTCTTCGTGCTCAAGACGCTCGGCATGTTCTGATGCTTTTTGGGAACACCTTGTCGTATCCTCGTAGGGATGGTATCATTTAATGAAAGAAGTAAGAAATGCATTCGTTAAGGGGGAACGGACATGCGTCTCGACGAAATCATCAATACCCACCGGCAATCACTCAATGATACCGACATGGTCATCTGGAAATACATCCTGCAGCACAGAGAAGTGGCGCGCCACATCTCCATCCATGAGCTCGCGAAGGCCTGCTGTGTCTCGAGCACGACCATCGTACGCTTCGCGCAGAAGCTCGGCCTCGACGGCTTCGGCGAGCTCAAGGCCATTCTCAAGATGGAAGAGGCGGAGACGCCGCGCTACAGCTCGAACGTGCTCGAGGACCTCAGTGATTTCTACCTCAAGACGGGGGAGAAGATCTTCAAGCGCAACTTCGACAGCGCGAGCCGCCTCGTGCACGAGGCCAACCGCGTCTTCACCTATGCTTCAGGCTACGTGCAGGCCAACGTCCTGCAGGAGCTCAAGCGCCTGTTCTTCTACGACAACGTCTTCCTCTACGACATCTCGGCCCGCGAGGAGTTCTACTCTGTACTCGAGACCCTGACGAAGGATGACCTCTTCATCATCGTCTCGCTGTCGGGCGAGACGCCGGCCGTCGTCGAGTTTGCCCGCGAGCTGCAGCTGCGCGACATCCCGCTGATCTCCATCACGAAGCTCCACGACAACACGCTCGCGAGCCTCTCGACCGTCAACCTCTACATCTCGCCGGCCGAGTTCCAGCTCTACGATGCCGCGGACGGCAAGCACATCTCCTTCAAGTCGATGATGCCGTACTTCATGCTCATTGAGGTCTGGTACGTCAAGTACCGCATGTACGTGCACCGCTTGAAAGAGAGAAACATTCAGTCAACAATATAAAGGAAGAGGGAAGGGCAATGCCCGCAAACCCTTGCAGCGCCTCGCTTGTATCGATGTACGCCAAATGTACCATGGTACACGAAAGGGGCACTGTGCCTGAAACCCGCGAAACTATTGCGTTTGCGGGCTTTTTTTTGTATCCTTTAGATACAGGATAACCGAGAGGGTGATCGGGGGATTGCAATCACTCACCTCGGGAAAACAAGCCGAATCGATAACATATCAAATACGCAAGTATCGAGGCGGCAGGAACTCATAAGGGTTATGTTAAGAAATAGGGGGTATGAACATGTCGATCAAGAAAGATCGCGTCATGCAAGAATTGCAGCGGTTTGGCGGCGCAATGTACACGCCGGTCATCCTGTTCGCATTCTTCGGTCTCACGGTTGCCATCTCGATTGTCTGCAAGAACACGATGCTTCTCGGCAGCATCGCAGATAAAGGCACCGTCTGGTATGATTTCTGGTTCGTCGTCGAACAGGGTGCCTGGACGGTATTCGCCCAGATGCCAATCCTCTTCGCCATCGCCGTGCCAATCGGCTTCGCGAAAAAGGAACCTGCGCGCTGCGCAATGGAGTCCTTCGTCATCTACATGTGCTTCAACTACTTCATCTCCGCGTTCCTGACGCTGCACGGCAGCTTCTTCGGAGTGGATTACAGCCAGGCAGCTGGTGCAGGTACGGGCCTCGCGATGATCGCGAACATCAAGACACTCGACATGGGCATGCTCGGCGCCATCTTCATCGCCTGCTGCTCCTCGTGGATCCACAACCACTTCTATGATACCGAGATCCCGGACTGGCTCGGCATCTTCAAGGGCCCTGCCTTTGTCGTAGCCGTCGGCTTCGCCGTCATGATCCCGATGGCCTTGCTCTTCTGCTTCGTATGGCCGGCTGTCCAGCACGCCATTGAGCAGTTCCAGTTCTTCCTCAAGACGAGCGGCATCATCGGCGTATGGTGCTACACCTTCTCCGAACGCATCCTCCTGCCGGCAGGCCTGCATCACTTCATCTACCTGCCGTTCATCTTCGGCCCGGCCGTCTGCGATGGCGGTATCCAGGCTTACTGGCTCCAGCATCTCAATGATTTTGCCACGAGCGCACATTCCCTCAAAGAGATGTTCCCGGAAGGCGGCTTCGCTCTCCACGGCATGTCCAAGGTCTTCGGCCTGCCGGGCGCTGCCCTTGCCATGTACTTCTGCGCTAAGCCGGAGAAACGCAAGAAGGTCGCAACGCTCCTGATCCCGGCAACGATCACGGCTGTTCTCTGCGGCATCACCGAGCCGCTCGAATTCACCTTCCTCTTCGTCGCACCGCTCCTCTACGCAGTGCATGCAGTCCTCGCTGCAACGCTTTCCGCAACGCTTTACTTCTTCGGCCTTTCCGGTAACTTCGGCGGCGGCCTCATCGACTGCTTCGTCCAGAACTGGATCCCACTGTTCAAGTATCATGCAGGCACCTACATCATGCAGATCATCGTAGGCCTCTGCTTCACCGCCATCTACTTCTTCGTATTCCGTTACCTCATCCTCAAGAACGACTACAAGACGCCGGGCCGCACGGACGACGATGAAGAGGATAAACTCTTCTCGAAAGCCGAGTACAAGGCCAAGAAAGAGATGGAGAAGAAAGGTCTTGCCAACAACCCTGAAGCTCTGAAGGCTCAGGTCTTCCTCGACAACCTCGGTGGTCCGTCCAACATCAAGGAAGTCACGAACTGTGCAACGCGCCTGCGCGTCACGGTCGCTGATCCGGATAAAGTCGCATCCGCAAGCAAGTTCACGAAAGCTGGCGCATTCGGCCTCGTCAAGAACGGCCATGCCATCCAGGTCATCGTCGGCCTCTCCGTACCAAATGTCCGCAGCTACTTCGATGCCCTGCTCAAGGGCGATATCGCTGACGTAGCCGTTGAGGCGAAGGCAGCAGCCAACCCGAGCGAGCCCGTTCAGACGGACCTCTCGATGAAACTCAAGGCATTTGCATCCGGCAAACTCATCGACATGACGGAAGTCCCGGATGACGTATTCTCCCAGAAGATGATGGGCGACGGCGTTGCCATCGAGCCGACGACGGAAATGGTCGTAGCTCCGGCTGACGGCGAAGTCACCATGATCATGGAAGGTTCCTATCACGCGATTGGCCTGCGCCTCGACAACGGCGCTGAGATCCTCATCCACATCGGCCTCGATACGGTCAAGATGGGGGGCAAGGGCTTCCGCTGCCTGACGAAGACGGGTGCGAAGGTCAAGGCCGGCGACGAGCTCATCGGCTTCAACCGCGAGGCCATCAAGGCTGCGGGCTACAAGGATACGATCATCCTCGCTGTCACGAACAGCGGTGACTATCCGCAGATGAAGAAAGCTGCAGACGGAGACGTCAAAGTAAACGAAACCCCGATTATCTCCTTCTGATGTCCCATCGATAAGAAATGAGAGTGGAGTGTGGAGTGCTCCACACTCCTCTTTCTTATTTCTCGGAGATCCTCAGAAGAAAGGAGCATATACATGAATGAATTGAAATGGTGGCAGAAATCCATCGTCTATCAGATCTATCCGAAGAGTTTCCAGGATACGACCGGGACGGGCGTGGGTGACATTCCAGGTGTCACGAGCCATCTCGACTACCTGAAGTCCCTCGGCACGGGAGCCATCTGGCTCACGCCGGTCTACCCATCGCCGATGGTCGACAATGGATATGATATTTCCGATTACTGCGGGATCGACCCGTCGTACGGCACGATGGAGGACATGGAAGAGCTCATCGCCGAGGCGAAGAAGCGCGACATCCGCATCGTCATGGACCTCGTATTCAACCACAGCTCCGACCAGCACCCGTGGTTCCTCGAGTCGAAGAAGGACCGCACGAATCCCAAGGCCGACTGGTACATCTGGCGCGACGCCAAGCCAGACGGCTCGGCTCCGACGAACTGGAGAGCCATCTTCGGCGGCTCGGCCTGGACGTGGTGCGAGGAGCGCCAGCAGTACTACCTGCACACGTTTGCCGAGGCGCAGCCGGACCTCAACTGGGAGAACCCAGAGGTGCGCCAGGCCCTCTTTGACGCCGCGAACTTCTGGCTCGACAAGGGGGTCGGCGGCTTCCGCATCGATGCCATCGTCTACATCAAGAAGCCGGCGTTCAAGGACGGCCCGGTCGACGGTGCTGACGGCCTCTCCGGCATCCACGAGATGACGGCCAACACGCCGGGCATCCTCGACTTCCTGCACGAGTTCCGCCGCAACGTCTTCGACGGCCACGACATCTTCACGGTCGGCGAGGCCAACGGCGTCAGCCCGGAGGAACTGCCGCAGTGGGTCGGCAAGGACGGTGTCTTCTCGATGCTCTTCGAGTTCAGCCACCTCGAGCTCTCCTACCCGGAGGGCGAGATCTGGTGCAAGCGCTTCGCCTGGAAGCTCGGCCAGCTCAAGGATGCCCTGTCAGCCAGCCAGGCTGCGACGGCAAAAGAGGGCTGGTACCCGATTTTCTTCGAGAACCACGATCAGAACCGCTCCATGCACCGCTATTTCCCGGAGGGCACCGATCCGAAGACGGCAGCCAAGGCGCTTGCGACCGTGCTCTTCACGCTGCGCGGCACGCCTTTCGTCTACGAAGGCGAAGAGATCGGCATGACGAATACGGCCTTCCCGAAGATCGAGGACTACAACGATATCTCGACGCATGGCCAGTATGAATACGCCCTCAAAGAGGGCCTCTCGCCAGAAGAAGCACTCAAGGCTGTGCAGTTCCAGAGCCGCGACAACGCGCGCACGCCGATGCAGTGGACGCGCGACACGAACGCAGGCTTCACGACCGGCAAGCCGTGGCTGCCTGTCCACAAGGACTTCATGGACTGCTGTGTCGAGGCGGAGAGCGAGGACGGCACATCCGTGCTGAGCTACTACCGCCAGATGAACCGTGAGCGCACGGAGGGCAAAGCCTCTGAGATCCTGCTGCAGGGCTCCTATGAAGAGCTGCTGCACGAGGATGAGCACGTCTACGCATTCAAACGCGTGCTTGGGGAGCATGCGGCGTACACGGTCGTCAATTTCACGAATGATACTGTTACATACGATAGCAGCGTCCTTGAGGATGCCGACATCCTGATCGGCAACTACGAGAACGCACAGAAGGGAACTCTTAGACCGGCGGAAGCCGTCGTCTATGTCGAATGAGGAGGAACGATGATGAAAGTAGCCGCTAGTGATTACGATGGAACCCTGTTCCGTCAGGACAGGATCGCCAAGAGCGATGCCGAGGCAATCAAGAAATGGCGTGAAGCCGGACACAAGTTCGGTGTTGTCTCGGGACGCGACCACGGCATGCTCGTGCCGCAGCTCCAGCATTACGGCGTCGGCTACGATTATCTCGCCTGCAACAACGGCGGCATCATCTGCACGGCCGACGGCAAGGTGCTCTGGGAGGCAAAGATTGCCCCGGAGATGCTGGCCGCGCTGACGCATCTGCCGCTCGTGCGCAAGTCCTTCCATTTTGCCCTGTCCGCCGCGGACCGCACTTACCTCTGCCATGCGTCGGAAGGTACCTGGGTCATCCGCGAGGCGAAGCAGTGGAACTTCCCGATTGTCAACATCGAGGAGAGCGAAGTCGGCCATCTGCCGCAGACCATCCACCAGTTCGCCCTCGGCTTCACGAATCCCGAGGACGCCTTCGCCGCGAGTGATGAGGTCAATGCCAAGTTCGGCGACGTCGTGCACGCCTACCCGAACCGCTGTGCCGTCGATATCACGCCGAAGGAGATCAGCAAGGAACAGGCTGTCGACCACACACTCTCTCTGATGGGATGGACCGGTGCCGAGATCTTTGCCATCGGCGACGAGGTCAACGACCTGCCGATGATTGAGGCATTCAGCGGGTATACAGTAGAGACAGCCCGCGATGCCATCAAGGCCAAGGCCCGCTGCGCCTACGAGAGCGTCGGCGCCATGCTGCTCGCCAACCTTTAATCAGCCCCCGCGCGCATGTATTTGCGTGTACATATATTTCTTTTGACCTGTGACATGTTCGCAGGAATTCCCCCTTTGGGTGTGTAACGGTTCTGTTCACTATCACACACAGAACCGTTATCGCCTGCTTTTTACCGGGAGATATCAGAAAAGTTTATATGATGAGATTTTCATATCGGAACAAGGATAGATAAGGGAATCTCATTCTTATAAAATCCCAATTACCCATTTATCTTAAAAGGGAAAGGAAGTCTATCACATGAAGATCAACACGAAAGCACTTGCTATCCTTGCCGGTCTGACGGTCGGGATGTCCAGTACGGCATTTGCTGCTACGGCGGACAGCTTCACAGATGTGCCGAAGGATCACTGGTCCTATCAGGCACTCGATTACCTCGCCAAAGAGGGCGTCATCGAAGGTATGGGGGATAGTACCTTCCAGGGCAGCCGCGCCATGACGCGTTATGAGATGGCAGCAATCGTCGCAAAGGCAATGCAGAAGAACGACATCAGCTTTGGCGACAAGGCCGTACTCGACAAACTCTCCGCTGAATATGCCAATGAACTGGGTACGCTGAAGAATCAGGTCAACAAGAATACGAACGACATCAATGACCTCAAGAACAAGACCGATAAATTCAAGGTCTGGGGCATGACGCGCGTACAGGTTGGCGATGACAATGGCTTGGTAAAAGATGGTCATAACGGCACCTATAACAACCGCTTCTACATGGATCTCGAAGGCTCCATGAAGGTCAATGATCATGCAACGGCACGCTTCACGGTTGAGAAAAACGCGCATTATCGCGACAGTGAATATGCGAACAGCAAGATTCCTAAGACGATTAAGCTGACCCGTAAAGATGGTTCGACTGATTACCTTGAGACGACGAATGCTATTTCTGGTATCGATAAGGATAGCCTGCTCGGCGATGATAACCACAATGGTTCCATCTCGAACGTCTGGGTAGAACTCCAGCTCGGCAAGAACCACAACTGGTATACGAACATCGGTCGTAAATGGAACGGCATTGGCATGCAGAACCTCATGCTTGGTGGTCAGGTCGACGGTATTGCAACGTACCATCCGATTGAAGGCGGCCACGGCTGGTGGATGAGTGCGCAGTACTGGAAACCGTCTGCTGACTGGACGACTGTTTCCGGTACAGATGGCATTAAAGAGAAGTTCTATACAGCAGATGAAGCTGCTAAATACAATAAAGATAATGCTGCGGCAATAAAGGCAGGTTCAGTAAATGCTTTAAAAGCAGGTGATCACAAAGGTTGGGATACTTCTTCGGTCAAGATCAATACGCATCGTGCCCCGATTGTCGGTTCGTTGGATTTCTGGGGCCCAATCGGTAAATACCTCGATGCGAATATCGCTTACTCCCGTGTCGTCGATCATACGACGGATAAAGGCAACTCGGCAGATGGTTATTACACGGGTGCCAAGAATTTCTACGGTGTTGATTTGAAAGCGAAACTTTTCAAGGATTTCTCGGTCACGGGCTCTTACCTGAAATCGGATGCCTTGATGGATGATTTGACGTATTTGAGACCACATGCAGATCGCACGTGGGCTGTCCGCTTTGATTATCGTGGTACGGACCTCAACAAAGTTGGTTCTTGGGGTGCTTATGCGAAGTGGATGGATATCGGTGCTGTCTCGGATCTCGGACATGATGATGAGTGGGCTACGCGCGAACCGACCTTCGTCAACGGTGTCAAAGGCTGGTTCTACGGCTTCAAGATGGTTCCGTGGCAGAACTGCGAGTGGGAGACGATGTGGGCTCCGCATCTCACAGAAAACAATGATGCAACTTGGGCTGGCGGTGCCTACACGCGTCACATCCTGCGCAGCTGGCTTGACTTCCACTTCTGATGAAGTGCTTGCCGCATAATACGCAAATGATTTTCTGAATGGAATCGGGATTTCACAGTGGGGGCAACCTCGCACCTGACATGGGCTTTGGTTACCACTAGGGTGAGCCGTTACCCCCAGAACTGAGGTCCCGATTTTTTATTCCTTTTGTTGAGAGGAGTATTTGGCCATGAATCACAAGAAAGCCTTGAAACGTGCGATTGGCATGTCGCTGGCCTTTGGTCTGCTTGCCAGCCCCTATGCTATGCCGGCGGACATGATGCCGTCTTACATATCTGCCTCGGTTGCTGAAGCGGCCGTAGCGGTAGGTCCTTCGGATGTCGTCCTCGTCGGCACGGTGCAGTCGAAATTCGGTGCCGGTGCAGATTGGGCGCCGGGTGATGGCACGACGATCATGAAGGATGTCGGCAACGGCAAGTATCAGTATACGGGCAAGCTGCCGAAGGGCAATTACGAGTACAAGATTGCCGTCGGCGGCAGCTGGGACGAGAATTACGGAGCGAATGGCGCGGCCAACGGTGCCAACATGAAGCTGAAGCTCACGAAGGATACGGATGTGACCTTCACCTACGATTCCGCTACGCACAAGACGACGGTGTCGTATGTCGGACAGGGTTCTGCGGAGGAAAAGGCAGCAACTACTGCTGAAGCAGCCCGACCTGGCTCCGTACAGCCGACTGACGTTGTTTTGGTAGGCTCCTTGCAGGATGAGCTTGGTGCGGCCAAGGAGTGGGATCCTGCCGATGGCAAGACCATCATGAAGTCGGACGGCGCTGGCCATCATGTCTTCACGGGCCATCTGCCGAAGGGCAACTACGATTTCAAGGTCGCTGTGGGCGGCTCGTGGGATGTCAACTACGGCGCCAATGGCGAGGCGAATGGCAAAAACATCGCGCTGCGCCTGCTCAAGGACCACGATGTCACGTTCACCTATGACGATGCGACGCATGCCGTGACGTACGATTACGCGGGCAAGGATGCCGAGGCGAAGGCCTTGGCCGCTGAAGGACGCAGCATCGTGCTGACGGGCACAGTGCAGTCGAAGGCTGGTGCGGCCAAAGATTGGGACCCGTCGGACACGACGACGCGCATGAAGGCCATCGGCCATGATTTCTATTCCTACAAGATGAAGCTGCCGGCTGGCACGTATTACTACAAGATCTCCGTCAATGGCAGCTGGGCCGAGAACTACGGCCTCGGCGGCAACTTCGACGGCGCGAACGTACAGCTGACGCTGCCGAAGGCGCAGGAAGTCACGTTCTACTACAACGACAAGTCGCATCACATCGCGGACAGCACGAGCTACACGTTCCGCGCAGACAGCGAGTTGCCGGTGCTCTCGGGCAGCTTCGGCGCAGTCGCGGACCCGCTGATGCGCGACCAGATGCTCGACAATCTCTTCCAGAAGACGGTCCCCCTGAAGAAGGGCGACTACACGGTCACGGTCACGATGCCGGGAGCGGACGCGTTGACGCAGACGGTCAATGTCGCCAAGGACGGCGATGTCACGTTCTACTACGACAGCAAGGCAAAGCACCTGATTGCCGACGATGGCCGCATCCGCGAGGACAAGGTCTACCACGACAGCTGGAGCACGAATTACCGCGCGCCGTTTGAGGCTGTCAAGGAAGGCACGCCAGTGAAGCTCTCGCTCGCCACGGGCAAGGGCGATGTCACGAGTGCGAAGCTCGTCGTCTACAAGGCCAAGATCACGGCCAATGGCGGCGATGAGTACAACCCCGACTACACGGCCGGCACGGTCACCTCGTATCCGATGACGAAGGTCTCGACTTCTGGCGACCAGGACATCTGGACGGCATCGTTCACGCCGCAGACGTACGGCCTCTACGGCTACAAGTTCGTGCTCAACGACACGAAGGAGTACGGCGATGACGCAAAGCCGGGCAGCACGGGCGAGCTCAAGCTGCGCGGTGTCAAGCCGTACCAGCTCACCGTCTACAGCAAGGACTACAAGACGCCGGACTGGGCGAAAGATGCCGTCTGCTACCAGATTTTCCCGGATCGCTTCTTCAACGGAGACAAGAGCAACGACAATGCGCGCGCCAATGCGCGCGGCTTCCAGCCCGTTCAGCACCGCAAGTGGTCTGCGCTGCCTGCCAACCACAGCAAGACGCCGGCAACGGACGGCGATAACTGGGAGTGCAATGACTTCTTCGGCGGCGATCTCGCCGGCATCACGAAGAAGCTCGATTACCTCAAAGGCCTTGGCGTGACGGCCATCTACGTCAACCCGATCTACAATGCCTGCTCGAATCACCGCTACGATGCCGTCGACTACGGCACGATCGACCCGTTCCTCGGCACGTTCAAGGATCTCGAGACGATGAAGGCAGAGATGCAGAAGCGCGGCATGCACCTGATCATGGACGGCGTCTACAACCATGTCGGCGATGATTCCATCTACTTCGACCGCTATGGCAAGTACAAGACGGTCGGCGCCTACGAGTACTGGAGCCGCATCTACGACCTCATGAACGACAAGCACATGACGGAGGAGGCGGCCAAGGCTGAGGCCAAGAAAGAGCTCGAGGCTGAAGGCCAGGTCTTCAGCCCGTGGCACTGGGAGAACTGGTTCGAGATCAAGAACGAGAAGACCCAGGACATGATGGGCAAGAAGTACGCTTACCACGATTGGCAGGGCTACGACAGCCTCGTGCCGTTCAAGGATGCCGACTATCCGGGCTCGGAGCAGGGCACAGTGAAGTCGGACCTCGGCGACTATCTGCTCTACGGCAACGGCAAGGACAAAGGTGTCATCATGAAGTGGTTCGACGAGGGCCTCGACGGCTGGCGCCTCGACGTCGCCAAGGAGGTGCCGCCGGGATTCTGGGCCGACGTCCGCAAGGAAGTCAAGTCCATCAAGACGAAGGATGGCTCTGAGCCGCTGCTGCTCGGTGAGATCTGGCAGGATGGCTCGCAGTTCTTCACGGGCGACGCATTCGACTCCGTCATGAACTACAAGCTCTCGTTCGCACTCGGCGACCTCTTCCTCAACAAGGGCGACGCCAAGGCAGCCGACTACGAGCTGACGGTCCTGCGCCAGAACTACCCGAAGGAGGCCTTTTATGACCTCATGAACATCGTCGACAGCCACGATACGGTCCGCGCCATCTACAAGTTCGGCGGCGGCTCCGACAGTGTCGCCCAGCCGACGAAGAAGGACTTCGACTACGACCTCGGCAAGGCGCGCCTCAAACTGGCCGCGACCTTCCTCATGGGCTACCCGGGCATGCCGACTATCTACTACGGCGATGAAGCCGGCCAGTACGGCAGCAGTGACCCGGACTGCCGCCGCACCTATCCGTGGGGCAAGGAGGACAAAGACCTCATTGCCTACTACAAGAAAGTCATCGGTGCCCGCAACGCGCACAAGGATATCTTCGCGCGCGGCGATGTCAATACACTGAAGGCCGAGGGCGATATCTACGCCTTCAGCCGCAAGGCCGATTCCGGCAAGATGGGTATCGTCGCCCTGAACCGCGGCAAAGCACAGCAGGTCACCCTGCCTGTCTCCGCCGCTGACGGCACGGTATTCACTGATGAGCTGACCGGCACCAAAGCCACGGTGAGCGGCGGTCAGCTGACTCTCGCCCTTGGTGAGAACCAGGGGATGATGCTCGTCCAGGACTGATCGACTGATACATCCAGACGGGTATCTACAACATCCCTCATTTCTCTTAAATTTCCCTTTTTGACCCGCGACAGTTCCCCACTGCCGCGGGTTCTTTTTTTCGGGAGGTGATTGACGTCAGAATTTTCGTTCGGTAAAATGGATGTATGAGTATTGTTTTGTCGAAGGGAGAATTTATGAGAAAAATACTGGTGATGCTGGCACTCGTCTTTGCCTGCCTCTGGGGCACGGCGTTTGCGGCGGATTTCTCGCAGCTCGTCATCCTGCACACGAATGACACGCACGGCTACGACCAGCGCGCGGACGGTGTCAACGGCATGGCGACGGTCGCGGCGCTCAAGGAGGACTACGAGGCCAAGGGCTACAAGGTCCTGCTCGTCGATGCCGGCGATGCCATCCAGGACAACAACCTCGTCAATTTCAGCAAGGGCAAGACGGCCATCGACTTCATGAATGCCGTGGGCTACGATGCCATGACGCTCGGCAACCACGAGTTCGACTACGGCTCGGATGTCGCGCTCGCGCGCATCAAGCAGGCGAAGTTCCCAATCGTGTCGGCGAACATCATCGTCGACGCGACGGGCAAGCCGTTCACGGGCAAGACGCATGCCATCATCCGCAAGGGGGATCTCAAGATCGGCGTCTTCGGCCTGACGACGCCGTCGACCATCACGACGTCGAACCCGAAGAGCACGCGCGGCCTGACCTTCCTCTCGAAAGAGGAGATGTACAAGGCTGCCCAGAAGGAAGTCGATGTGCTCAAGGCGGCGCACTGTGACCTCATCGTCGCCATCGGCCACCTCGGCAGCGAGCCGGATGCCGTCGGCGACCGCTCGAACGACGTCCTCGCGAACGTCAAGGGCATCGATGTATTCATCGACGGCCACGACCACACGGTCAAGAACCTCTACATCGATGGCAGTCTGCTGACGGAGACGGGCTCGCACCTCGCGAACATCGGCGTCGTCCGCTATGAGGATGGCAAGTGGCAGGAAGATCTCCATGCCTACGGCCAGTTCAACAAGGAAGACGCGAAGGTCAAGGCCATTGTTGATAAGGCGCAGGCCGCCATCGACAAGAAGCTCGCGACAAAAGTCGGCACGACGCCGTTTGAGCTCAACGGATCTCGCGACCCGGGCGTGCGCACGGAGGAGACGAATCTCGGCGACTTCATCGCCGATGCTTACCTCTGGCAGGTCCGCCAGGCCGCAGTGCTCGACCGTGTCACGATTGACGGCGCCCTGATGAACGGCGGCAGCATCCGCGCGGGCATCAAGGCCGGCGCAATCACGGAGGCCGACCTGCTGCGCGTCCTGCCGTACCACAACTACCTGCAGTACGTCACCATGAAGGGCTCGACCCTGCTCGAGATCCTCGAGGCGGCGACGTGCACGACGCCGACGGCGCTCGGTGCCTTCCCGCAGGTGGCCGGCATCGTCTACACGGTTGACACGAAGACGCCGTTTGCCAAGGGCGAGCTCTACCCGCATTCCGTCTACTACCGTCCGGCAGCCCCGGGCTCGCGCGTCACGATCACGAGCGTCGGCGGCAAGCCGTTCGATCCGGAGGCGACCTACAACATCGCTGTGCCCGACTTCCTGACCTCCGGCGGCGATTCCTATTACTCCATGCAGGACCCCGCTAAAGTCACCATCCACGACGTCGACTACCTCGATACCGACGCCGTGCGCAACTACCTCAAAGAGCTCGGTGGCACAGTCAGCGCCGACTATAAGGCACCACAGGGCCGCATTACCATCCGGTGACCCTCATCCGGACAAATACCATTTTGATTTGAAAAAGAAGTCTCATTCGTGAGACTTCTTTTTTCGTGTTTTATTGATGTTATCGCAAAAACTCGATAAAAAAATAAAAAAGTAGTCCCGCCCTATATACCATAGATGTCATATGTCCTTTATGTGGTTCAAAGCTTACGCTATAATAGAGAACGTCTAAGGGAAAAATCAGAAAACTTGAAATAGATATAAATGAGAGTTATCTCTTGCGGGTTTTCTGATGCAAGAATTCAATAAGAGAGAATGGGGTAAGTATCATGAAAAGATCCATCGTAACGTCGCTGACGACAGCCATGCTCATCGGTGCAGCCAGCACCACGTTTGCCGCGGCCAATCCGTTTTCGGATGTGCCATCTGACCATTGGGCATACGACGCCGTGACGACGCTGGCCAAGGATGGCGTCATCGAGGGCTATGGTGATGCGACCTTCAAGGGCAGTCAGAAGATCACGCGCTATGAGATGGCGCAGATGGTCGCCAAGGCCATGGCCAAGAAGGACGTCTCTGCATCCGACAAGGCGTTGATTGAGAAGCTCTCGGCAGAGTTCTCCGATGAGCTGAACAACCTCGGCGTGCGCGTCGCCAAGCTCGAGAAGAATGCTGACAACGTGCAGTGGCACGGCATGTTGCGCTATGACTATGGCAGCGTTCGTTACGATAAGGCGCCGGTGGATATCTACATCAACGGCAGCAAGAGGAGCAATAAGGGCGATGTCAAGACGCGTGACAACTCGAATGGCTACACGTTCCGCCTGGAGCCGAAGGCAGAGGTCAACGACCACTGGAAAGTCAGAGCGCGCCTCGATGCGTACGGCGACCTGACGAAGGACACGGCGGGCAGCCTCAGTCTCAAGCGCCTCTGGGCAGAGGGCAAGTACGGCAATGCGACGTACCGCTTCGGCCGCATGCCAGTCGGCATTGATATGGATATCATGTTCGATACGCAGTTCTCCGGCGTACAGGCAGAGTTCGGCAAGAAGGCTTTCACGACAACGCTGAACGCCGGTCGCTTCAACCTCAACAGCGGCAACCAGTACTACCTCTACGGCCTCGACAAGAATGGCAAGGCAGATTCTGCAGCCAACTATCAGGCCATCGGTTTCAAGGGCTGGGCTGGCAAGCTCAACTATGGCACGGCGTACCATCACCTCGATAGCAGCGTCTTCACGAAGATGCTCGGCTATGGCGCAGGCAACGACGACATGGACACCTGGACGGCAAAGGGAACGTACCACTTCTCGAAGAACATCGCACTGCAGGGCAACTATGGCCACAATTTCAGCGCCGATGACTACAACACGTCCTGGAGCGCCGTCATCGGCTACAAGGAGTTCGAGAACTTCAACGCGACGAATGCCGGCCAGTGGGGCGCATCGATTGCCTACCGCAACATCGGCCAGAACGTAGGCCCGACGCCGACCTACACGAGCGATGCCGGCACGAAGGGCATTGCGCTGAGCTTCCTCATGAACATCATGCCGCATACGTACACGTGGCTCCAGTACGCCCAGGGCAAGACCCTCATCGGCAACGAGAACTACAAAGAGCTCTTCGGCCGTGTCGAGTGGCAGTTCTAAGCCATGAGGCAAGAGAAATAAAATGAAATGAGAGGAACAGGAGGAATAATGGATTTCAAAAATAAGGGCAAGCGTTGCCTGTTGGGCTGCCTTGCTGCGGCTATGTCGCTTTCCTTCACGTCTGCTGTGGCTTTTGCTGCTGTTCCGTCTGCTGATACGGTATCCGTCACGATTCTCGGTACCTCGGATGTCCATGGGCGCTTCATGCCGTGGGATTATGCGACGGATACGGAAGACCGCTCGGGCAGCCTGACGCAGATCGGCACGGCCATCCGGGAGATCCGTCAGGAGAATCCAAATGTCATCCTCGTCGATGCCGGCGATGCCATCCAGGACAACAGTGTGGAGCAGTTCAATACAGCAAAGCATCAGCCGATGGTCGTCGCGATGAATGCGATGGGCTATGACATCTGGGAAATGGGCAACCATGAATTCAATTTTGGACTCGATGTGCTGCGCCATGTGACACAGCAGTTCAAGGGGCAGGTGCTTTGCGGCAATGTCTATTGGGAGAATGGACACCGCTTTATGCCGGCCGTGAAGGTCATCACGAAAGGCGGTGTGCGCGTCGGCATCATCGGCATGGACACCCCGATGATCGCGGAGTTTGAGAAGGATTCTGACCACCTTAAGGGCGTTGTCGTCAAGGACCCTGTCACAGAGACGAAGCAGGCTATTGCAGAGCTGCAGGGAAAGGCTGACGTCATCATCGGCGTCATGCACATGGGTGTGCCCAATGAGAATGAACGCCCCGATACGGGCGTGACGGACTTGGCGAATGCCTGCCCGGAGCTGGCCGCTATCGTTGCTGGCCATATGCACCAGAATGTCAGCGATAAGACCGTCAACGGCGTGCTGATCTCGGAACCATATAAATACGGCCGTGCACTGACACGCATCGACTTGACATTCCAGAAGAAGGACGGCCGCTATGTGCTGACGGACAAAACGGCTAAGACCATCCCGATGGCTAAGTATGCAGATGATGCTGCGCTCGTCAAGAAGCTCGCACCGTACCATGAACAGGCCCGTAAGGCCGCCAATGAAGTCATCGGTGAGGCTGTCGGCATGAACATGGTGCCACCGGATTCGATGCCGGGCATCAGTGAAGTGCAGATCGGCGACACGCCACTGACGCATTTCCTGCAGGAAGTCCAGCTCTACTACAGCGGTGCAGACGTGACGTCACTGATCATCAGCCGCGACAATGCCCAGCAGCTCGTCGGCCCCATCCGCCGCAAGGACATCGCCTTCAACTACCAGTATACGGGCGGCGAGACGACGGTCTATCAGGTGACAGGCAGAGATCTCAAGGACTACATGGAGTGGGCTGCTGCCTACTTCGATCAGAAGCAGCCAGGGGACATCGCGCCGAGCTACAATCCGGTGCGCCGCGCCTCAAAGTACAGTACGAACGACATGTTCGGCGGCGTCACGTACACCGTCGACCTGACAAAGCCGGCAGGAGCGCGTATCACGGACCTGCGTCTCAAGAAGACGGGCAAGACTATTGCGGACAGCGATGTCTTGAAGCTCGGCATGAATGCCTATCGCATGAATCAGCTCGTTGCCAAGGGCGGCGCACTCGAAGGCCGTCACTTCCCGCAGGTCTGGACTTCGCTGGAAGCCTTTGGCGAGACGGACGGCACGATCCGCAATATGACGGCGCGCTACATCCGTGAGGTGAAGAAGGGCAAGGTCGATGTGCAGCCGGTCGATGACTGGCATGTGACGGGTTTCGACTGGGATTCGGCTGACTATAAGAAAGCGGCAGAGCTCCTGAAGGCAGGTAAGATTTCCCTGCATAATTCCGCCGATGGCAAGTACACAAATATCGCTTCCATCAACCAGAAGGACATCGAGAATGCTGACTCATCGCTGAAATGATGAGGGTATATCTTGTATATTCATATTTGTTGATGGTATATCGTATAGGGAAAGGAATCGTGTTATGAAAACGAAACGCTCTCTGAAAGTCATGGTTCTCGCTGCTCTGACGGCGGCGCTCTCGGCTGGCACGGCTTTTGCCGGTGATCTGACGGTCTTCTCGACGTCGGATGTGCACGGCAGTGTCATGGGTTGGAATTACTTTACGGCAAAGCCGGCAGATGTCGGCCTGGCCAAGATCAGCACGATCGTCAATGAGGCGCGTGCGCAGAAGGGCAAGGATGACGCCATTCTCTGCATCGACGGCGGTGACATCCTGCAGGGCACGCCGCTCGACACTTACATGGTCCAGCATCCGAATGAGTGGAAGGCCGGTCAGCATCCGATGTTTGTCGCCTTCAACCAGATCGGCTACGACGCCATCGAGCTCGGCAACCACGAATTCAACTTCGGCCTCGATTACCTCAAGAAGGCTATCGGCAAGAATAAGAACGTGCTCGGCGCCAATGTCATCGACGATAAGACGGGCAAGACCTGGAGCGGTGTCCGTCCGTACCTGATCAAGATGGTCAAGATTGACGGTGAAGACGTCAAGGTTGGCATCATCGGCACGGATACGCCGGCCATCCCGAACTTCGAAGCTCCGGCGCACTTTGCTGGCGTCCATTTCGAGAGCCAGGTACCCGTCATGCAGAAGTATGTCAAGGAGCTCAAGGAAAAGGGCGCGGACATCATCATCGGTGTCACGCACTCCGGTGTACCGCGCGGTGACCGCAACTCTGCGGAAAACCAGGTCATCGCGATTGCCGAGGCCTGCCCGGATCTCAACCTGCTCATCTGTGCCCACAACCATGTTGTCATCGACAATAAATCCGGCATCACGGGCCCGGATGGCACGGTCTATCCGGATTCCGTTATCAACGGCGTGCCGGTCGTCGAGTCGGGCAAGGATGGCAAGTTCGTTGGTAAGAGCGACCTGACCCTGCACAAGGTCGACGGCAAATGGAAGGTCGAGAAGGTCACGACGCAGGCTATCTCCGTCAAGGGCGTAGCCGATGATCCCGCTATCGTCGCGAAGGTCAAGCCATGGCACGACAAGACACTGACGTTCTTGCAGCAGGTCATCGGTGAGGCGACGGACGCCTTCCCGGGTGCTGAGTCGAACCATCAGGATTCGGCCATCGTCGACTTCGTCAACGACGTGCAGCGCCACTACGCTGGCACGCAGCTCTCGGCTGGTGCAGCCTTCAACACGAGCCAGAACATCGACAAGGGCCCCATCACGCTGCAGGAGATTTCCGGCCTCTACATCTACGAGAACTACCTGTTCGGCATCGAGATCAACGGCGCAGAGCTCCGCAAGTACATGGAGCACGCCGCCTCGTTCTACGGCACATCGCCGGATTACAACTACGATATGGTCCAGGGCATCGACTACACGATCGATATGAATCAGCCGGTCGGCCACCGCATCACGAAGCTCCAGTATCAGGGCAAAGACGTCAAGGATACAGATACCTTCACGATGGCCATCAACGACTACCGCATGAACGGCGGCAGCGGCTACATGGCAGCCATGGGCTACACGAACGGCAAGAAGCCGAAAGTCATCTTCGACTCGATGAAGCTCTACGGCGACGACGGCCAGGTCCGTAGCCTCATCACGCGCTACATCAAGGAGAAGGGCACCATCACCCCGACCGTTGACCACAACTGGACGGTCATCCCCAAGAAATAAGCGATTACATTAAAGCACAACAGATACAGAAAAAGAGCCAGTCTCCGTGGAGACTGGCTCTTTTCGTGCGCGCATCGCGGCTCAGAAAGCCGGGACGACAGCGCCTTTGTACTTGTTGGTGATGAAATCCTTGATTTCCTGGCTATGCAGGACCTTCATGAGTGCCTGGATTTCGGGGCGGTTCTCGTCGCCCTGGCGTACGGCAACGATGTTGACGTACGGGCTCGTGCTATCCTCGATGAAGAGGGAATCCTTCGTCGGGTCGAGCTGGACCTGCATCGCGAAGTTGGAGTTGATGATGGCGGCATCGACATCGTCGAGCGTGCGCGGAACCTGTGCGGCTTCGACTTCCTGGAACTTGAAGTTCTTCGGGTTCTCGGCGATATCCTGCAGCGTGGCTTTCTCGTTGACGCCATCCTTGAGCTTCAGCAGGCCGGCCTTCTGGAGAAGGAGCAGTGAGCGGCCGCCATTGGTCGGGTCATTCGGGATGGAGATCGTAGCGCCCTCTTTGAGGTCCTTGAGGTCTTTGACCTTCTTGGAGTAGATGCCCATCGGCTCGATGTGGACGCCGCCGGCGCTGACGAGCTTGACTTCCTTGTGCTCTTCCATGAAGTTCTGGAGATACGGGTCATGCTGGAAGAAGTTGGCATCGAGTTCCTTGTCGTTGAGGGCGAGGTTCGGCTGGACGTAGTCGTTGAATTCGACAATGTCGAGCTTGATGCCTTCTTTCTCGAGCAGCGGTTTTGCAGCCTCAAGGATCTCGGCGTGCGGCACAGCCGTAGCGCCGACCTTGAGCGTCTTCGTGCCGCTCGTCTGAGCTGCGCTCGACGAGGACGAGGAAGAAGAGGACTGGCTGCCGCCGCAGCCGGCGAAAGCCAGCGTCGCGACGACGAGCGCAGCGATGAGTGCGAGTACTTTTTTCATGTGGATTCCTCCTTTTTTATCTCTTGTCCAGGCGCTTGGCAAGCGTGTTGCCGACGAACTGGACGAGCTGGACGAGTACGATGAGGATGATGACGGTGGCCAGCATGATTTCCGGGCGGAAGCGCTGGTAGCCGTAGCGGATGGCGAGGTCACCGAGACCGCCGCCGCCGACGGCACCGGCCATGGCCGATTCGCCGACGAGGCTGATGATGACGGTCGTGAGCTGTGCGACGATCGAGGACATCGATTCCGGCAGCAGGACCTTCCAGATGATCTGTGCCGGCGTCGCGCCCATCGACTGTGCAGCCTCGACGAGGCCGAACGGCACTTCCTTGAGGCTCGTCTCGACCTGGCGGCCGATGAACGGGATCGCAGCGATGACGAGCGGAACCATGGCAGCCGTCGTGCCGATGGCCGTGCCGACGAGCAGGCGCGTGAACGGGATGATGGCGACGAGCAAGATGATGAACGGGATGGAGCGCACGGCGTTGACGATGGCGCCGACGACGCGGTTGACGGCCGGCGATTCGAGGATCTGTCCCTTGCTCGTCGTGTGAAGCAGCACGCCGAGCGGCACGCCGATGATGGTGGCGACGATCATCGAGACGACGACCATGTAGACCGTCTCCCCGAGGGCCTTAGACAGAAGCGGTATCATGTCTGCGGACATAGCCGATCACCTCCTCCTTGAGATCCTGCTGGCGCAGGTACTGGATTGCTTCCTGGATCTTAGCCTCAGGTCCCGTGATGCCGATGATCATGCGGCCAAACGGCGTCGACTTGATCTGGTCGAGGTTGCCGAAGAGCATCGTGACCTCGATTTCCGGGAACTTGCGGATCATGCCGGCCAGTACGGGGTCGTCGGCGGATTCACCGATGAACGTCAGGCGCAGCAGCAGATAGGCGCCGGGCAGCGGCTCCTTCGAGACTTCACCGCCGCGGAAGGCAGCGGGCAGCTCGTTCGAGAGCAGCACGCTGATGAAGTCCTTCGTGATGGGCTTCTGCGGGTTCGTGAAGACCTCGAGGACTGTGCCCTGCTCGGCGATGACGCCGTTCTCGATGACGGCGACCTTGTCGCAGATGTCCTTGATGACCTGCATCTCGTGCGTGATGACGACGACCGTCAGCGAGAGCTTGCGGTTGATGTCCTGGATGAGTTCGAGGATGGAGCGCGTCGTCTGTGGGTCGAGGGCGCTTGTCGCCTCGTCGCAGAGCAGGACCTTTGGCTCACTTGCGAGCGCACGGGCGATGCCGACGCGCTGCTTCTGGCCGCCTGAGAGCTGTGACGGGTACTGGTGTGCCTTGTCGGCAAGGCCGACGAGCTCTAAGAGCGGCAGCACCTTCTTCTTGATCTCTGCTTCCGGCGTGTGCGAGAGGCGCAGTGGGAAGGCGATGTTGTCGTAGACGGTGGCGGAGCTCAGCAGGTTGAAGTGCTGGAAGATCATGCCGATGTTCTTGCGCGCCTTGCGCAGCTCTTTCTCGTTCATGGACGTCATGTCCTGGCCATCGACGATGACCTTGCCGGCGGTTGGACGCTCGAGCATGTTGATGCAGCGGATCAGCGTGGACTTGCCCGCGCCGCTGAGGCCGATGATACCGAAGATCTCGCCGCGCTCGATCGTCAGGTCGATGCCCTTGAGCGCTTTGACGGGACCGGAGGGGCTGTCATACGTTTTCTCAATATGAGACAGCTGTATCATAAAATGCGTTACCTCCTAATCATAGTATTATTATATGTTTTGATAGTAGCATAGCGGGAAGAGCTTGTCAATACAATGTCACAAACTACCGTGCAAGATGGCTATGCTAATCTTCATTATAGCATTAAAGCCAGGTTGCTCATAGACAGACGGGCGCGAAATCAAAAAATTTTGCTCGCCATCTTGTAATTGAGAAACGTTTTCGATATAATACAGACAGGATAATATGACAATGATTTTCAACTAGAGGTGATGCATTTTGGGACGAGAGGGATTTGAGCAGATCATGGGCTTCCATGCGGCTCCGCATGCAGCTCCAGAAATCCTTCCCGCATGAGATCGGCCTGTTCCTTGGCTATCCCGTTGCCGATGTTGTCGGTTTTATCGAAAGCACCGTAAAACCCCGTCCTTTAGGGCTGGGGATATAAGGCGCGTCCGCCGAATTTGCGTAAGCAATTGAAGGCGGACAACTTTTTCCTCCTTAATCGTTGTATTAACTACTAAAGTATAGTATAATACAAATATGAACAGAGTATATCATTCAAACCGTAACATCGTATATTCCTGTAAATATCACATTGTATTCTGTCCTAAGTATCGTCGAAAAGTGCTCGTAAATGGTGTGGATGTGAGATTGAAGGAGCTCATACAGTCCATCGCGGCCGAAAACCACTTTGAGGTCATCGAGATGGAAATCATGCCAGACCATGTACACCTGCTTTTGGAGGTAGACCCGCAATTCGGAATTCACAAAGCGGTGAAGACAATCAAGGGCAAAACGTCGAGGATACTAAGACAGGAATTTCATTGGCTGACAACGAAACTGCCGACACTTTGGACAAATTCCTATTTCTGTTCTACGGTCGGCGGTGCGCCGCTTGGAATCGTCAAGCAGTATATCGAGAG
>ERZ772860.62-NODE-62-length-99190-cov-13.750825_pt1 | contig 99190 bp, 102 predicted proteins | sample MGYA00511342_ERZ772860 | MGnify/ENA primary metagenome ERZ772860 (study PRJEB29015, sample SAMEA2737665) | human gut metagenome | biome: human gut; feature: human-associated habitat; material: faeces | place: China | collected 2012 ... | reverse complement strand
GAGCGTTTTTTACTTACCATGACAATTTCAACGAAATTTCCTGGTAAGTAAAAAATAATATAGAACCCCAGATTGAGGTTCTATATGCAGACATTAACTATATCAGATTTCTACATCTATATAATTATTATATTTATATAAACTATTACATCTCCATATTAAGTTTCTCCACAGTTTCTATTATCTGGCCATATCTCTTAATCTTATTATCTTTATCAGATGACTGTTCAATAATAGTATTTAGTTCTTTCTGGATATCTCCTAATAAATCAACTGAGAAATTCTTCTTAAGCTCTTCTATTACATCTTCGAATCTCATAACTTCATGCTCAAGCTTTTTGCAAATACCCTCCCTTACATCATAAATTGTATCTGATAATACTTTTTTGAAATTCGATTTCATTGAATTACTCTTGATTTCACCTGAGAATTCTGATGTAATAATATCTTCAAACTGGGTAGTTGGAAATTCGATTGTAGGTATCTTTATTCCCTGTAATGTCTTTTCGACAAGTATTCTATAATATGATGCATCAAAATTTTCACCAAGAGAGTCTAAGTTCTCTATAATGATTGATAATAACTTATGCTTGAGTTCTGCAACATCTAACGATTTATTAAACGCATGCTCGATACATTCCTTACCGTCCTCAACAAAATTTCTAATATTCTCTATTGCATCGTAAGCATCAATATACTGGTATTTCTCATCATAACTGTAAATTACTCTTGCACTTGTACCCCATGTCCATGGTTTAAACCATACTGCTGCTGATTCTTTTCTGATTTCGTAATGAGTAGTAACACCCTCTTTTTCGGACACTTGAAGATACTCTCTGTTATAAGCCCGAATCTCACTTATTGCATTTAACTTCTGTCGCTCCACTTTCTCAATAAGATCATTAAATACTATCTCTAAGTTTGCATTCATCTTATTAATCTGGGTTGTAATCTGTTTCTTCTGTTCAGTAAGTTTCTCTTTATCGAATTCTAACAACTGTTCTCTACGTTTAGCTGCAAGATTAGAAATTCTTACAAGTTTGTCACTAAGTTCCTCTTTAGCTACAGGAATAAACGTCTTAGCTTTCTCTTCTAACATTTTCTCTTTATCTTCAACTACTTTCTTAAATACAGCCTTAACTTCATCCATATTTCCTATGGTTCTTAAATCTTTGGCTGTAGGTTTGTTCTTATAGCACAAGTCATCATAAACACGTTTTTCCTTTTTATCGTACTCATCAACCGGTTTCTTTGACATATTTTCAACCATTGATGAAACGAATATAGGATGTTTAAATTGCTCGATAATGTCATTATTTACATATATATTAGAATTTCTGTAATTAATAAATGCCTGCTGTGCATAATTAGTAAGCTTCTGCTTTGTGCTGTCAATTGCCTCTTTTATATTTTCACAATTCCACAAAGTGTCTCTTAATCCGTCATCAAATCTGCTACATACTAATACTACTTTTTTAACACCTTTCTTAGGAAGCTGCGATGCCATTAAGTCAATATCATTCTTATCAAGAAATGATGTCGATTTACTTAGAAAAAATACCACATCACATAATTCCATAAACTGTTTTGTCTTGTCTACACGTGATAAAATTGGGTCATATAATCCAGGAGTATCAACAATCGATATACCATCTAACTCCTCTTTATCCACATAGACACTTACACTTTTAACAATAGGTGTATACTTTCCATTTTCACCAACATATTCATTAAGCGAATCCATAAGTTCATCATAAGAATCAAAATGAATAGTTTCATGACCTTTAAGTATGTATTTCTCAGGGACAATATCTCTTTCTTCTAACATCCCCATAATCTCTTTAGCAACTACATATTCACCTGTATCAGCTTCTTCTTTAGATTTAATATTAATTAATCGCCACTCATCCTTAGTAAAATATTCTACTTCTATTCTGTTTTCATCATCGTATTCTATTCTTGTAAGAGCAGCTGTCTTAGGTGTTACTGCTGTTGGCAGAATCTTCTTGCCGTCAAATAGTAAAGTATTTAAAAATGTTGATTTACCAACCTTAACTCTTCCAATAATACCAATATTTAATTTTCTATCTTCTCGAAAAAAATCATTGGTTTTAGCTATGAAATTCTTCTTAATGGACGAAATATCAAATAAATCTATTTCATCCTCAAATTCACGCAAATTATTGTATACATTATCAACTTTCTCAGTGAATCTGCTAAATTCTATTTCATCTTCCTTTGTTCTTTCATAAAATTCCATTCCTTAATCCTCCTGCACCAGATTATCATTTCTAAATTCTCTGATAACTTTCAAATCTTGTTCAAGACTTTCAATATCTCTTGAACGGTTATTTTCTTCGATACTAATATCAATCTTAATATCAGATAATGATTTTTCAAGAATAGCTTTCTGTTTAAGAACATCTCGCTCTATTTTCTGGTTAATTCCATCTATATACTTGTTAATCTCACTTTCAATGCTTATGATTGTCTGTTCTGTAACTTCATCAATTATAGTCCTTGCTGCCTTGTCTACTTCTTTTTGTTTTTTCTTATTATTAGAAATATTATGAATGACATCAGCAACTACACCGACCATACCACCAATTACAGCTGCAAATGGAGTAAGTACAAGTCCGACACCCGCTAAGATAACAGGTAATGCAGTCTTAGTTATCTCGTCGACAACATTATTCTTTAAAGTCGCATTAACATTGTTAATAATTATATCATTTTCAGGAAACTCAATTGTAATCATCTCTGAAATATGTTCAACATACTTCTTTAACTTAGGCTCAAATTCAGTATTTATTCCGATTCTTACTGAACGTCTTACAACTGAATTTATCTTATCTGTTATATCAGTTCCATTCTCAAGCATTGCACTTATAGTAGGAAGTGTAGCCTCTAAATCTCCTTTAATTCTTTCTCTTATAGTATTAATACATACCTTGGCCTGTCTGCTGAAATTATTCTTCTCTTTATCTATATCTACTGAGATTTCATTCATTTTCTTTTCGACTTTTTCCTGCTCCTGCTCAAGTCTGGAAGTTGAAAGGCAGGCTTTATCTATTCTCTCAACTAAGTATACTTCTGTATACATTGAGGCTGCCCTTAATGCTTTAGAATATTTATTTATGAATATTTTGCCTGTCTGTCCCTGTATTTCCCTTAATATGTCCTTGAGTTCATCCACATTAACTTTTCCATAAGAATCAACGCATGCAACCTTGACATCATCTCTTTCAACAATTTTACCAACTAATTTCTTTAGGAGTTTCTTACATTCTTCTAATTCATCATCATCAAGTCTGCTGCTCTTAGTAATAACCACATATACCGGCATATTATAGACTTTCAGTTCCTTAAGGAAATCAGATATACTTTCTTTAAGAACCGGTTCGTCTGAAGATACAACCAACAAATATGCAAGGCTATTAGGAAGATATTGATCAATAGCTCTGTTATGTAATTCAAAACTTGTATCAAATCCTGGTAAATCAACAATGTTTACCGTCTTAATTTCTTTTAAGAATTCATTATCATATTCTATCTTAACTAAATCTGTTGTCTGAACAGTCAACCCTTTTAGTGGCAGCTCTTCTATTTTACGCTCTATTACAGCATTCTTATCATATTGATAGACCTTGTTATTGCCATAATAAATCTCAGTAGGGACCGCCGTCTCCGGTGTTATATCCACACTTAATAACGCTTTCCCGATAATTGCATTAATCATCGAACTCTTACCAGTACTAAAATTACCAACAACAGGAGTATTTACTCTATATGTATCAATACCAGCTATTATTTTATCTGTCTCTGCTGTATCAATACCATATTTTTCCTGAATTTCTTTCAATTTTCTGAACTTTTTTTTGTATACACTTACACATTCCATTTTGAATAACCTCCTCAATCTCTATAGCTATCAGATTGACACTTTGAAAATCATATTTTCCTTGTTGATTCCCCAACGATTAATTCTCCCGCAAAAACTTTATGTACAGACCCTTCATTATTGTCTATGGCATCAAATAATATTCTAATTGTTTCCTTCGCAATATTCTCTACAGGCTGCCTTATTGTAGTTAGAGATGGTGTAATAAATCTACTAAGTTCCAGACCATCATATCCTGCTACAGAATAGTCATCTGGTATATTATATCCATTTTCCAAAATAGCCCTGCAGGCTCCGATTGCAATTAGATCTGTGCTTGCAAAAATTGCTGTACAATCCGCCTTCTCTTCTAACAATCTCTTCATTGCATTATATCCACTCTGTATTGAATATCTGTCATTTCCACTCTGTAAATAATAAACTAGTTTCTCGTTAAACTCAATATTATTGTCAGATAATGCCTTTTTATATCCCTCAAATCTTAATTTTCCTATACTCTCATCACATATTGCAGATAACACTGCTATTTTATTATGACCTAATTTACACAAATAATCAACTACTTTATAGCTTTCTTTTACATCATCTACTGCAACAGAAGAGTATTCCATATTCTTCATATTATCAGTCATTCCTACCGTACTTAGCACAAATGGAACTGTCAATTTCTTTAACTTATCCTTAGGATGAGAGAAATATCCACCAAGAAATACTATGCCTTTTAATCGTTTTTCCTTTTCTAACTCTATGGCAACTTCAATTTCATCCTGATTCTCATCAACATGTTGTAGAATAAATGTATATTTTTTCTTCTCGATTTCTCTTTCTAATTCAGTAATTACCGGACTGAAAAATAGATTATTAATTCCTTTAACCAGTACAGCAATATTATTAGTTTCAGAACGTTTTAAATTCCTTGCACTATTATTAGGTATATAGTTGTTTTCTTTAATTACGCCTAAGATTTTGTTCTTGGTTTCTTCATTAATCCCAGGCTTGTTGTTAATTGCCCTTGATACTGTGCTGACACCTACTCCACATATCTTAGCAACATCCTTAATCGTTATCGTGTCCATTTTAACCTCCATATTGCCAATAACTATGTATTTTAAAGCTATCCTAATCCTATAAAGCAATATAGGTTGGATAAATAAAATCTACCCAACCTCATGATTATCTTTCGTAAACTAATGTTAACTTCTTTATTTTTTCTAATAATTCATCATCAATATCACCCTTGACTAACCTCCATTTCCAGTTAGTTCCAAGTGTAGATGGTACATTTATTCTCGCTTCACTTCCTAATCCCAAATAATCCTGAATAGGTATAATTGCAAGATCAGCAACCGTTGCAAGAGTTGCTTTTATGAAATCCCAATGAATATTTTCTTCATCCGGATTAGGTGTATTAAGATATATTTTAGAGTATTCTTTATCTTTTTCTGATATAGTCTTATACCAGCCCTGAATAGTATCATTATCATGTGTTCCGGTATATACGACACAATTCTTATCATAGGTATGAGGAAGATAATTGCTTTCTTCTCTTGAATCAAATGCAAATTGCATAATCTTCATACCTGGATATCCTGTATCCTTAACTAATTTTACAACTGTATCTGTAAGATATCCTAAATCCTCAGCTATAATATTCAATTTTCCAAGTGATTCTGTAAGTGCATTAAACAAATCAATGCCTGGACCTTTTTCCCAATGCCCATTCTCCGCAGTTTTATCACCATATGGAATTGAATAATATTCATCAAATCCTCTGAAATGATCTATTCTTACCACATCATACAATTTAAAACTATGTGCTACTCTCTTTTTCCACCATTCATATTTTGTCTTCTTATGATATTCCCAGTCATATAATGGATTACCCCATAACTGACCTGTAGCTGCAAATGCATCTGGCGGACAACCTGCAACAGCCTTAGGAATATTATCCTCATTAAACTGAAATAATTTAGTATCAGACCAGCAATCAGCACCATCAAATGCTACATATATAGGAATATCTCCTATAATCTTTATGCCTGAATCATTAGCATATTTCTTGAGTTTATTCCACTGTTTAAAGAATTTATATTGAATAAAATTATAAAATTCTATATCATCGCTCAATTCTTCTTTATACCGTTCTATAGCTTCAGGTTCTCTTAACTTGATGTCCTCGTCCCAATCTGTCCACATTTCACCTTCGTAAGAATCCTTAACCGCCATATATAAAGAATAATCTTCTAACCACTCAGAATTGTCTTTGACAAATTCTTTGTAATCCTCAGTATCTACATTAAAATTTTCAAATGCCGACCATAATAATCCGAATCTTGATTCATAAACTTTACCATAATCAACATTTCTATCATCATCACCAAAATCACACTCATCACATTCTTCCTTTGATAATAATCCCTCTTCTATTAGTTCTTCTAAATCAATAAAATATGGATTACCTGCAAATGTTGAAAATGACTGATATGGTGAGTCTCCAAAACTGGTAGGTCCTAAAGGTAATATCTGCCAATATGACTGATGGGCTTTCACAAGCCCATCGATAAAATCATATGCTTCTTTTGAGAAACAACCTATACCGTATTTTGATGGGAGACTCGTTATTGGCATTAAAATACCACTTGCTCTCATACTCATAACACGCTCCTAACCCTTTACAGCACCAGCAGCAACACCTTTTATAATGTGCTTCTGACATACTAAGTAAAATAATACAATAGGTATAATTGCAACAACTAACATAGCCATTAACCAACCTAATTGATATGTACCATGTGAACCTGTACATGCATCAATTGCAATTGGAATTGTCTTAATATCTGTAGGCAATACAAGTTTTGGTAAGAGATAATCGTTCCATACCCACATTGTCTCAAGAATTGCTATTGTAACCATTGTTGGTTTTAACATAGGCATTACAACTTTGAAAAATGTCTGTAGTGGATTACAACCATCTATCATGGCTGCTTCTTCAACATCATATGGAATTGCTTTGACAAATCCACTAAACATAAACACACACATTCCGGATCCAAATCCGACATACAGAATAATAAGACCATATTGTGTATTTAAACCTAACATAGATGCAAAACTTGCCATTGTATACATAACCATCTGGAATGGTACTATCATCGAAAATACAAAACCATAATATATTACAGATGTTACTTTTGATTTAACTCTTGTAAGATACCATGCTGTCATTGATGTAAGTAATACAATTACAACAACTGCTACTACAGTAATAATTACAGATACTTTTATGGCATCAATCATTTTAATTGCTTTAGCACCTTCTACATAGTTCTTAAATCCGTTCCATGACTTCTTAGAAAGTAATTCGAACGCATTTCCTTTACCTTGCATTAAGAATGCTTTCTTCTTAAAAGAGTTCATAATAACAGTTGCAATAGGCATCATAAATACTAAAGCTAATACTGTTAAGAAAATAAATGTGACTGTATCTACGATAATTTTTCTTAATTTAATTCCCATTATGACTCAACCTCCTTAGATCTTGTTAATCTAAGCTGAGCAAATGTTATACATGCTACAATAAGGAAGAATATAACAGCTTTTGCCTGCCCTCGACCTTCAGCATATGAGCTTGCTCCGTAGAATGTTTTATAAATGTCCATTGCAAGAAGACTAGTCTTGCTTGAATTACCATTTAATGCATAGTTCTGATCGTACAACTTAAACGAATTTGACAATGTTAAGAATAAACATATTGTTACCGATGGCATTACCAAAGGTATTGTTATCTTATATAGTATCTGAAATGGCGTTGCGCCATCAATTTTCGCAGCCTCTATTACATCCTCAGGTATATTCTGGATACCCGCGATATAAATTATCATCATATATCCCATTAACTGCCAGCACATAACTATTAACAGCCCCCAGAATCCATAATCCTTTACAGAATATGTAAATGGGTGATGGAAAACTTTTCTTGTTATTGTATCAAGTGTTTCTTTCCAGATATAACCTAAAACAATACCACCAATAAGATTTGGCATAAAGAATATTGTTCTAAAGAAGTTAGTTCCCGGAATCTTTTTTGTAAGTAATAATGCTAATGCAAAAGCACCTACGTTAATTAAAATTACTGAAAGTATTGTGAACTTTGTAGTTCTAAGTAATGCTTCTATAAATGACTTATCTTCCGTAAATATAGTCATGTAGTTCTTAATACCTACCCATTCAGCATCTCTAATTGTATTGAACTTGCAGAAGGACAGATATATACCCATTACAAATGGAATTACAAATGCTATTACAAAAGCAATTAACGTCGGAAGGACAAATATTGGAAAATACTTTTTCAATGATTTATTATTCATGATATCTCTCCTAGCTCTTTTTTTCTGAAAAAATAGTGAGAAAAGGCTAATAGAACCTCTCTCACCTCTTGAATTGTTCTTATTAATTATCCCCACACCACATACATGACGTGGGGATATATATTAGTTGATTTCTAATTTAATTTAACTGGATTAGTCGTTAGCTGCTGCCTTCTCTGAAGCCCATTTATCTTTAGCCTGTGAAACAACATCTTTCCAATCCATTCCGCCTTCAGCGTATGATAATAAGTTCTCGCCTAAAGCATCTTTCCAATCCTGTGAAGGAGTTGTAACTGTTACCCATGTAACTGTTGTTGTGTCTGAGTTGTTAACATCATCTAATGCAAGTTTAACAAGTGGGTTAGCATCTGCTGCTTTAGAGTTATCAAATCCTGTGAAAGGAGCAACACCATAGTTCTCTGATACAAACTTCATACCTGTTTCTGAAGAGTATAACCACTTTAAGAAGAATTCTGAAGCTGCTTTATCATCTGCTGATGCTTCACTGTTTACACATACAAAGTTCTCTGTACCTGTGCAAAGGCCCTGTTTTTCTTCACCTTCAGCACCTGTGTAAATTGGCATATAGTAAAGATCATCTCCTTTAACTACTGCACCATCAACATTAATCTGGTTCCAAGCCCATGTACCATTCTGTGCAATAGCTGCTTTACCTGTTGCAAACTCTAACATAGAGTCATCAACTGTACCTGTTGAAGCTTCTTTCTGTGATACAGTAGAATCTGTCATGTATAAATCAAGAATTGCTTTATACTGATCTGCAAATGAAAAATCAATTTCTTTCTTATCACTTGCATTATCTTTCTGATATTCATAGAAAAGTGGTAAGTCAAATAAGTGGTTTGTGATTCTCCAGTTATTGCTTGAGTTTAATGCGATTTCTGAGAATACACCCTCAATTCCAAGATCAGCTTTGTGAGCCTGCATATCATCTGCAACTTTCTTTAACTTATCAAATGAGTTGATGTCTTCAATCTTTGTGCATCCTGTATCAGCTATTCCGCTTAATGCAAAATATTTTTCAAAGATTGCTTTGTTACAGATAAGACCATAAGTTTCCATCATAAGTGGAATACCATATACTCCGTCTGATGTTGAAATTGTGCTGTCTTTATCAGATAACATATTATAGAATTCTGTTCCTGATAAATCTTCACAATAATCTTTCCATGTATTGTATCCTGATGGACCATTGATTGTGAATAATGTTGGAGCATCTTCTTTCTCCATTTCAACTTTAAGAGTTGATTCATACTGGTTCTCAGCTGCTGTTACAACCTTAGCTTTTATTCCAGTTTCTTTTGTGAAGGCTGCCATAAGTGCATCATATGCATCTGCGATTTCAGGTTTGAAGTTTAAGAAATAAACCGAACCATTATCTTTGTTTCCTTCTGTTGATGTGTTGTTGTTTTTGTTATCGTCCTTCTTAGCATCTTTTGTGTCATCTTTAGAGCCACAACCTACTAATGCTGTTGCTGCCATTGCAACACAGAGGGCAACGCTTAATAATTTCTTTCTCATTTAGTTCTACCTCTCCTTCTTTAATGAGTAATTTTAGTAACCAGACCGTTACCTTGTAATCTCTTACATTATCGTACGGTAACGTTTCCAATAACTATGTATGAATAATATCATACTTATTCAATTTTTGCAAGAAAATTTAATAAAGTCATTACATAATTGTGCATTTTTAACAACTATATAATGACTTTATTGTGCATTTTTAACCTATTTCTAATATGATTTTCAACATAATATTTCCTAAATATTGTTTATTTTGTATAATTTTAATATTTGCCGGCAATTTCTTCAAAACTTATCCTGCCACCAAACAAGTCTAATGAACTTCCAATAGTAAAGTCTAATCTTCCGTCTGAATATTTTTTTAATATTTCTATATCTTCTAATGACTTTACACCACCTGCGTAGGTAATTGGGATTTCATCAAAACTTCCTAATATTTTAACAAGTTCTCTTTCTATACCATTATTCTTACCCTCAACATCTACTGCATGAATCAGAAATTCATCGCAATATCCTGCTAATTTATGCATAAATTCTTCATTTACTATTTCATCAGTAAATCTCTGCCATCTGTCTGTAACAATATAATACTTATCATTTTTCTTTCTGCAGCTCAGATCAAGAACCAATCGTTCTTTACCAACTGCCTTATATATTATCTCAAGATTATCATAATTAAGTCTGCTATCTGAAAACACATACGAAGTAACTATTACATGGCTTGCTCCTGCATCAAGAAATTCCCTTGCATTATCTGCATTAATTCCTCCACCTATCTGCATACCACCTTTATATGCATTGAGTGCTAATAGAGCCTGTTCTTTGGTAGCTTCATAATATTCCGAATCTTTATGGTTAAGTAAGATAATGTGTCCTCCCGAAAGATTCCGGACTTTATACAGATTCGCATAATAATCAGCACCTTTTTCAGATACAAAATTTTCCTTTGCAATGTTGCCCTCATCTTTAATCGACGAACCAACTACTTGTTTAACTTTGCCATTATGTATATCAATGCATGGTCTGAACTTCATATTATTCCTCATTTCTGAGCGACTTGCTGCAATTAGGTGAGGAGAAATTCGCGTAGGTGATTTCTCATCTGCCATAAAAGCTATTTGCTTTCGCTCTGAAACAAATAGCTATGTGAAAAATAATCGCATCAGCGTTATTTTTCACACTATTCTTCTCCTTTTCATCAGCATTTTTTTAACATCTGATGTTCTGTTCTATATGATTAAGGTGCCAAAATGGACTTTTGACACCCTGTGTTCTCTATATAATATCAGTTATTTAACGCCTGTTCAATATCTGCAATGATATCATTTACATTTTCTATACCGACAGATAATCTGATTAAATCAGGCTGGACTCCTGCTTCTATCAGCTGCTCTTCAGTAAGCTGTCTGTGTGTATGACTTGCCGGATGAAGCACCGAAGTTCTCGCATCTGCAACATGTGTAACTATTGCAATCATTTTTAACTTATCCATAAATTCTATCGATGCATCGCGTCCACCCTTTAAACCGAATGAGATAACACCACAGCTTCCGTTTGGCATATATTTTTGGGCAAGTCCATAATATTTATTATCCTTAAGTCCGCTGTAATTTACCCATGCTATTTTATCATTATTTACAAGATATTCAGCTACTTTCTGTGCATTCTCACAATGTCTCTGCATTCTTAAATGAAGTGTTTCAAGTCCTACATTAAGTAAAAACGCATTCATAGGTGATGGTATTGAACCTAAATCCCTCATAAGCTGAACAGTTGCTTTAGTTATGTATGCACCTTTTCCAAATTTCTGTGTGTAGATAATTCCATGATATGATGCATCAGGAGTTGTAAGTCCAGGAAACTTGTCAGCGTGTGCATCCCAGTCAAAATTGCCGCTATCTACAATACATCCGCCTACTGCCATAGCATGTCCGTCCATATATTTCGTTGTAGAATGAGTAACGATATCTGCACCCCATTCAAAAGGCCGGCAGTTAATAGGTGTAGCAAATGTATTGTCTATAATAAGAGGAACACCATGTGAATGTGCAATTCTGGCAAATTTTTCAATATCAAGAACCACAAGTGATGGATTAGAGAGTGTTTCAGCAAACAGTCCTTTTGTATTAGGCTTAAAAGCTTTTGAAATCTCTTCTTCAGAAGCATCCGGATCAATAAATGTAAAATCTATACCCATTTTCTTCATTGTTACAGCAAAAAGGTTGAATGTTCCACCGTAGATAGGTGCTGAACTTACTATATGGTCACCTTCTTCGCAAATATTTAAAATTGCATAAAAATTAGCTGCCTGCCCTGATGATGTAAGCATCGCACCTACTCCACCCTCTAATTCTGCAATCTTAGAAGCAACTGCATCATTTGTAGGATTCTGAAGTCTTGTATAGAAATATCCAGAATCCTCTAAGTCAAATAATCTTCCCATCTGGTCGCTTGTATCATACTTAAATGTTGTACTCTGATATATAGGTAATACCCTTGGTTCGCCTTTCTTTGGTTTCCAGCCTCCTTGTATACATATTGTTTCTAAATTTCTTTTTTCCATAGTTTCTGCCTTCTTTCTTATAATTCATATTTTAATAACACACAGGATTCCTAAAAATCCATTTCACTAAATATTAATTTCTAAAAGTTTGATTTCCTAGAACTTTTATAGGAATTTGCATATAATCAAATAGGAGGGATAATTCCCTCCTATCCTGATACATTTGCTTACATATATAGTATTCTGTTCTATATTATATTTTTATTCAACATCTTTAATACTGAAGCTGATTCTTCCCATCTTATCTTTGCCAAGGCATACAACCTTAACTACATCACCGAGTGTAAGAACATCTTCAACTCTGTTAATTCTTTCTTTAGATACTTTAGAAATATGAACCATTCCCTCTTTGCCAGGTGCAAATTCAAGGAATGCGCCAAATTCTTTGATGCTGATTACTTTTCCTTCATATATCTTACCTTCTTCAAATTCGCTGGCAATTAACTGAATCATTTTAACAGCTTCGTCCATTCCATCTTTATTAACGCCACATACTGATACATCTCCATCATCAGTAATATCAATTTTAACACCTGTACGTTCAATAATAGTATTAATAACTTTTCCACGCTGACCTACTACATCACCAATCTTAGCAGGATCAATCTTAATCTGTACAATCTTAGGTGCGAATTCACCAACTTCTTTCCTTGGTTCAGATATAGCTTTTTTCATACAATTATCCATGATGAACAATCTTGCTTCTCTACATCTTGCAATAGCACCTTCCACAATCTGTCTTGTCAATCCATGTATCTTGATATCCATCTGAATTGCCGTAATACCATCTGTTGTACCTGTTACCTTAAAGTCCATATCTCCAAAGAAATCTTCAAGTCCCTGAATATCTGTTAATAATACAAAATCGTCATCGGTTTCACCTGTAACAAGCCCACATGAGATACCTGCAACCATTTTCTTAATTGGAACACCTGCTGCCATAAGTGACATACATGATGCACATGTTGAAGCCATTGATGTAGAACCATTTGACTCAAATGTCTCTGAAACTGTTCTTATAGCATAAGGGAACTCCTGAACTGATGGAAGAACTGGTACCAATGCTCTTTCAGCTAAAGCACCATGTCCGATTTCACGACGGCCCGGACCCCTTGAAACCTTTGTCTCACCTACTGAATAAGCTGGGAAATTATAATGATGCATATATCTCTTAGATACTTCATTTTCATCAAGACCATCTATCTTCTGTGCTTCTGATAATGGTGCAAGTGTACAAACATTACATATCTGAGTCTGACCTCTTGTAAACATTGCACTGCCATGAACTCTTGGTATTAAATCAACTTCTGCTGCAAGAGGACGAATCTGTGTGATTTCACGGCCATCAGGACGTTTATGATCTTTTAAAATCATCTTTCTTACAGTCTTCTTCTGATATTGATATAATGCTTCTCCGATTAATCCAAGCCATTCTTCATTATCAGCAAATGCTTCTTCTAATTTTTCTTTTATTACTCTTATGTTTTCTTCTCTTACCTGTTTCTCATCTGTGAATACAGCAACTTCCATTTCTTCCGGAGTTACTATTTCTTTAATTGCTGCGAATAATTCATCAGGTATTGCACAACTTGTATATTCGTGTTTCTTCTTACCTACTTCTGCAACGATTTCATTTATAAATGCAATGATTTTCTGGTTTTCTTCATGTGCTAAATAGATAGCTTCAATCATCTTTGCTTCAGGTATCTCATTCGCACCTGCTTCAATCATAATAACTTTTTCACTTGTAGATGCAACAGTAAGGTTTAAATCACTGTTCTTCCACTGTTCCTGTGATGGATTAAGAATAAATTCTCCGTCTATCATACCAACCTGTGTTGTAGAACATGGACCATCAAATGGAATATCTGAAATAGATGTTGCTATTGCTGAACCGAGCATAGCTACTAATTCAGGACGGCACTCAGGATCAACTGACATTACCATATTATTAAGAGTTACATCATTTCTATAATCTTTAGGAAATAACGGTCTCATTGGTCGGTCAATAACTCTTGATGTAAGTATTGCATTTTCTGATGCCTTACCCTCTCTCTTATTAAAACCTCCAGGTATCTTACCTACTGAATATAACTTTTCTTCATATTCCACACTAAGTGGGAAGAAATCTATTCCATCTCTTGGTTTCTCTGATGCTGTTGCTGTTGATAATACTGTTGTATCTCCATATTGCATAAATGCAGCTCCATTTGCCTGTGCTGCTACTTTACCGATTGTAACTTTTAAAGTCTTACCGGCAATATCCATAGTAAATATCTTCATTTTTTTACCTTGCAGTTTGTTTCTGCCTTCCTTTCATTATTTTAATTTCTCCATTTTTGAATTTTACGTTACCCTTTATTATATAAAAGGCTTTCGCCGAAAACACTGAAAAGCTTATAATTCTATCTTCCATAAAAACACAATAATAATTATAATCTTTTCAGTGGTCTCGGATTTGCAATGCCTCTTTATTGGATAACCATAAATATTTAATTTCAAAAAATGGGGCGGTTTTGGCCGCCCCGAATATGCATAATATCTTTCAGATACTAGATATTGATTATTTTCTGATACCTAATTTCTCAATTAATGCACGATATCCTTCAAGATCAGTTTTCTTTAAGTATGCAAGAAGTCCTCTTCTCTGACCTACTAATTTAAGAAGTCCTCTTCTTGAATGATGATCTTTCTGATGAACTTTTAAATGCTCTGTTAACTCTCTGATTCTTTCTGTTAAAATAGCAATCTGTACCTCTGGAGATCCTGTATCACCAGGCTGTCTTCCATAAGCTGCAATAAGTTCTGCTTTCTTTTCCTTTGAAATCATGATAATTCCTCCTAATTTTTAATCGCTATACGCTTAGTAACAGGTCGGAGTGTCCTATAACCAAGAGTACGCTAAACTTTTGGCATAAACCTTATATATTATAACATAGCCATCCGGCTTTGTCTATAATTAAATTAACTATTACAACTTTACATTGATATTAATAAATTTAGTTAATGATTCTTGTAGCACACACTGGTGTTGTATAGAAAGCATTTCCAATTATTATACCTGTTCTCTCTGTGCTGGCATGAATAATCTGACCATTTCCAATGTATATAGCAACATGTCCAATTGAACCTCCATGGCTATAGAATAATAAATCACCCGGCTGAATCTCTGAGAGTGATACTCTTGTACCATTATTAGCCTGTTCTCTTGAAGTTCTGCTAAGACCATATCCAAAGTGTTCAAATATTCTCATTGTGAATCCCGAACAGTCAGTACCATTTGTAAGACTTGTTCCTCCATAAACATATGGATTGCCTAAGAATTGTTTTGCATATTCTATCAAGTCAACTGTTGTATTAGATATTCCGTTACCGTATGATAACTCTTCTATTGTTACACCCTTAGGTAATGTCTGGTAAACATCGACATATTCAGCACTTACATATCCGAATTTATTATCTATATTAACTTTTACCCAGCCGTCTAATAACTCTACAGCTTCTAATTCTTCATCACATGCAACTCTTGTAAGAATTGTACAATCTGTATTAGGCTCTTCTCTTACCATAAGCATATCTGCTTTAACTTTAGCAACTGTTGCTAAACAACCTGATGCTCTTTCATTTGCCTCTGCACCGGTAAGAAGATATTCAGCACTTACATAACCCTCAACGCTTCCTGATGATATCTTATACCAGCCATCAAGTGTCTCAAGTATCTCACAACCTGCATTCATAGGAAGCTTACCAAGAACTTTTCCATCTAAATCAGGTGTCTCTCTTACATTTAAGTAGTTTGTAACGTTTGCTACACCTAGTACATTATATCCTGCTACAATTGAACTTACCTGCTGTGGCTGTTCTTCCTGCGCAGCCTCTTCTGCTGCTTTATCTGTTGTTTCTGCTTCTTTAGTATCCTCTGTATCTTCGGCAGGCAACATACTAAGAACTGTATCTACAGCTTTAATACTTACCTTGCTTTCATTCGCAAGTGTATCTATATAATAATTATTAAGAATTGAAGCTATACCACCTGATAATTTATTATCAACACTTTTATCTTCATTTTTATTACTTTTAGCACTATTCTCATTCTCATTATTTACTAATAATTTAGCAATTCCTGCTGATGGAATGGTTACTTCTGCTGAAATATTGCCTTCAAATTTTGCCTTATTACTCTTAGCATCTGTCTGCATATGTATTCCGGTTATCATAAAACTGGCTAATGCCACTCCTGTAACTCCATATGCTATATTTTTTCTGTATTTCATGATATCGTCCTTTTTCACTTGTATACTTCTTTGAATATTTGTCTTTGTATACTTAGTTATTATTACATTTGCTTAATTTGACCAATTGTTATTTGTTCAATTATTACAAAAATGTTACATTTGTTACGAACTTATTATATCACAAAACCATTATATGTCAACTTTTGTTTGTTTTTGTATTCTGTATTATATTAATACTTATTCTATATTATATAAATACTTATTCTGAGTTAATAATCTTTCCTTGCAATTATAAGATATGAAATTACAAGACATAAAACTGTAAGACTTCCTGCTGCTAAATATACCTGTGTCATATCAGAATTAAGAATCATATCTTTTAAGTTACTAAACCACGCTTTATTCTTAATCCATAATGCAAATCGTGCAGGCATCGAGTCATTATCCTTCTCTTCTAATTTATTCAACTGTACAGGTATCATACATGCTACAAAATAAACTATCCACATTATAATATATACTTTTTCTTTATACATTACAGCTAATGCCGATAACAACATCACCAGTGCTATTACAAAGCCAATCAATAATAAAACAGAGCCGATATTTATATACTTATCTACATACTCATTTATAAGGTAGTTTTCTTTACCTGCTTTATTATATATCTGCTTTTGAAACTTATATGAAATTACTGAGAATCCAGTTAATATCAGATACTTTACAATTTCAAAAATCAATTCTGATATGTAGAAAGATTTTCTGGTTCCACCCATCTGTATATATATTTTAAAATCATTTGCCATTCCCATCGGTATGAAAAAGAATTCAAAAAAACATGTGACTAATATAGTCATTATTATCGAAATCTGCTGGTTATCACTGTCTCCATTGATTAGCTGTATGGTTAAACCTACAAAAAAACTTGCTGCCATACATAATAAAAATATTAGTAGATTTCTGTAATTCATCTTAAATAATTTAACAGTCATAATTCTCTCCATTCTGCAGGTATTTCATTTTCATTGCCTGCCATTCAAAGTTATCGCATATGATAAATGTGATAACATTCTTTCTTTTATTCTATTCTCTATTTCTGTACGAAAATTAATACATTATTATTTTCGTATTTTTATTGACTTTTGTTTTGCTAATCATTAGGATAATAATTATTATATTATTAAGGAGATTTCACTAATGCAAAACAATTTCTATACACCTACAGAGGTTGTACAAAATAATATTAACGGGCAGATTACCAAAGCAAATCTTTCACTTTGCAAAATGATTATGTTAGGTATTTTCGCAGGCGCTTTTATCGCACTTGGTGGTGCTGCAAGTAATGTAGCAGTTCATAACATAAGCAATGTCGGACTCGCAAGAACCTTAGCCGGTGCTGTATTCCCTGTCGGTTTAATGCTTGTTATATTAGTCGGTGGCGAATTATTTACCGGAAACTGTATGCTAATAATGGCATATATGAATAAGAAAATCAGTGGTTTATCAGTAGCAAGAAACCTTGTAGTTGTCTACCTAAGCAACCTTTTAGGCGCATTGATAATCGATATATTACTTTTCTTTTCAGGTCAGTTTGATTACTCAAACGGTGGTCTTGGTGCATATACCATAAAAGTCGCAATTGGAAAAACTAATATTAAACCTTTGGCAGGTTTCACAAGCGGTATTCTCTGCAACATCTTAGTATGTCTTGCAATACTTATGGCTTCAGCCGCTAAAGATGTAACAGGCAAAATACTTTCCGTATTCTTCCCTATTATGGCTTTCGTTATCTGCGGTTTCGAGCATTGCGTTGCAAATATGTTCTATATTCCAGCCGGAATGTTAGCAGCTACTAATTCTGATTACGTAAATAAAGCGCATGAATTATACGGTTTGACTTCTTCACAATGTGATGCTTTATTATCACCAAAAAGTCTTGTATGCTTTAGCTATGTAACAATTGGAAACATAATCGGCGGAATGATTTTTATCGGTGTTGCTATATATGTAATCCATAAAAATGATTTAAAAGCAGACTAATATATCTTTATCTAAGAGTCAGGTAAGAATTTACTTTGAACCATCTTTAGAAAGTCAGGTCATAATATGATTTTAAAGATTTAGCACTTATCTGGCTCTTATTTTATATTTATCAGGTTCTTATCTCATATTTATAAATCATTTTCCATTCTAAATATTCAATCACAGCATAGATGATAATGCTTACGGCAAAAACACTTAAGCATACAACTGGCATTTGCAGATATTTTCTGATTAATGATGCCGGAAAAACTCCTCCTCCACATAATCCCCCGACGAATCCACCAAGCATACAGCTTATAACATAACCTTTCATTCCATATTTATAAATTATTAATGATAGTATTTCGCCTGCCGCCAAAATCAAAATACATATTATAATTGAACCAATAACTCTTGTAAGTTCCATTTTATCAAATATCACATATACAATCATATCTACTATATTTACTATACATATAAGACCTAATGCCACAATATTTTTACTTATGAAGAGTCTTCTTCTTGTACTTCCAAATGCAATATATACTCTTAAATAACAAGTCGTAAATGAAATTACATATGTAAGCATAACAAATAAATTAAAATATAATGTATATAACGTTCCTATTCTCGACATTTTAGAATAAGTTGGAGCACTTAAAAAGGCAAAAAATATTATCAATAATGCAAATATCAAAAAACCAACAAGCAGATTTTTTAATGCCAGTTTTGTAATTACTTTAATCTCTGTCATAGTCTATTCCCCCTTGCCACACAATGCCACGAATAGATTTTGCAAATTAACAGGCTGCACACTTACATCAGCATTTGCCTTTATTCGTTCACCCGGTTTTGATAAAACTGTTACGCCCTTGCTTCTTCCAATATTTTCTCTGTGATGTACTTCCATACCCTCCACTAACTTATCTACTTCTTCAGCTTTTCCACTTATATGAAATGCTCTGTCTAGAAGTTCTACCGTATTCTCTTTAAGAATGACCTGACCATTTTTCATAATAATTACTTCCTCGAAAATGTCTGCTGCCTCTTCTATGATATGTGTAGATATTACAAATGTTCTGCCTGTCTTATCATATTCATCTAATAGAGCGCGGTAAAACTGGTCTCTTGCTACAACATCAAGTCCGGCAACCGGTTCGTCAAGAAATGTAAATTCAGACTTACTTGCCAATGCAACAATTATTGTAACCATTGACATCATACCTTTAGATAACTTACAAATCTGTTTCTTTACATTTAATCCGAATTCTTTAATAAGTTCATCTGCCATTTCAGAATCCCAATTTGGATAAAATATTGAAGCAATCCTCAGATACTCCTTAACCTTTATATTATTGCTACCCATTACTGCCATAGGGTTTAATTCTCTTGAGAAACATATTTTATTAATAACATCTTTATTTTCCCATACCTTTTCGCCATCTAAGGTGACAACACCTTCTGATGCCATACTCTGTCCTGTCATTATTGATAGAAGAGTTGTCTTTCCTACTCCGTTTCTGCCAATCAGACCATAAATCTTTCCTTTTTCTATATCAAGATTTATACCTTTAAGCACTTCTTTATTTCCATACTTTTTATATATTCCTTTACATGATAACATTTCACTCATACTTTTCTCCATTCCGCAGAATTTAATATCTGCTCCATTCTTTAGGTAATCTTCTTTACTCTTCCTTCTTAATCATATCTATAAGTTCTTCTTTGCTGATACCAATACTTGATGCCTCTAACAAAAGCTTTTTTATATAATTATCATAAAATTCTTCTTTTCTTTTTGCCATTATCATCTCTTTGGCTCCTTTCACAACAAACATTCCAATACCACGCTTCTTATATAGGATTCCTCTATCTACAAGAATATTAATCCCTTTGGCAGCAGTTGCCGGGTTAATTGCATAGAGTTTCGCAAGTTCATTAGTACTTGGTGCTTTCTCTTCCTCTAGTAAGATATCCCGCAATATATCCCGTTCAATCATTTCTGCAATCTGTATGTAGATTGATTTCTCCTGAGTTAATATCTCGTTCATTTTCTCCTCCTTTCCTGCTTTGATAGCTCAAAAGTAATAATTTATATGTATTTTTGCAATTGCTTGTATGGTTCATTACTTATGTAACTAACCATATCACTAAGCAACTTATCTGTCAAGCATTTTTGAAATTGAAATACAAAAACCTCCCTTGCAGACATTAAGTAAATTTAATTTCACTTATTTGCCTGCAAGAGAGGTCATTTTTTACGCATAATATTTAATTTTTATTTAACCGCTAAAGCAAATTTGATATATAAATAATTATTTTATTTCCATACTTCTTCAGCTATTTCTTTAACTAATTTAAGTTTTGCCCACTGCTGTTCTTCTGTTAATTTATTACCTATTTCGCATGATGCAAAACCACACTGAGGACTAAGGTATAATCTGTCAAGAGGTATGTATTTTGCAGCTGCATTAATTCTTTTAATAACTGTTTCCTTATCTTCTAATACAGGAGATTTTGTTGTAATTAAACCTAAAACTACCTTTTTATCACCTGTAACCTTTGAAAGTGATTCAAAACCACCTGAACGTTCATCATCGAACTCTAAATAATATGCATTTACATTTTCCTTTGCAAATAATGTTTCTGCAACGCTGTCATATGCTCCACTGCTTGCATATGTAGAATGGAAATTTCCTCTGCATACGTGTGTATTAATTATCATATCTTCTGGTTTATCTTCAATTGCAAGGTTGTTGATATCTACAAGTTGTTTCTTTATTTTCTCTAATCCCTTGCTGTCTGTTCCAAAGAACTGGCATGCATTTTCGTCAACTAACATACCCCATGAGCAGTCATCTAACTGAAGATTTCTACAGCCTGCTGCATATGCATCTTTGATGAATTTCTTGTATCCATTAGCAATATCTATAGCAATTTCATCTGTTGTATTATAATATTTCTTAGAATTATCCCACGCAAAAGGCATAATCATCTGTTCTAAGAACTGTGCTGGTGCAGGTATTGTAAGTTTTGCAACTGTATTCTCATCTTCAAACTGTTTGATGAATTTAAAATGCTCAATAAAAGGATGTTCGCCAAGTGAAACTTTTCCTGTAAGATAAGTATCATCAATCATTGCTGCTTCGCCATGGAATGGTAAGCCTGTCTCTGTTTTCTGATGACCGACACCGTTAAAGCCCCACATAAAATCTAAATGCCATGTTGCTCTTCTGAATTCTCCATCAGTAATTACTTTATATCCTAATTCTTTCTGTTTGCTGACAAGTTTAGTTATACATTCATCTTCTACTTTTGTTAAATCTTCTCTTGTAATTTTACCATTTTCATAATCTTCTCTTGCTTTCTTTAAAACCTCTGGTCTTAAAAAGCTTCCTACATAATCGTATCTGAATGGTGTGTTTAATTTACTCATATCTTATCTCCAATCTGTTAATATTTTATAGTTTTCGTGATTATAATTTCTAAAATATATATTATAAAAATCACATATTTCTATACAGCTCCATATAGCTGACTATATAACACTTTATACATCTATCTATATCATTCTTATAATATCCAGAATTACTAATCAATTTATGGTTCACATATTAACATATTTACAGAAATCGGAAAAATATGAAAAATCTATAGTTTGTTATAGTTTTAGACTATATCAATCTTATGTAATAAAACTATCTGCCTAGTTAAATTTTTTGAATTTTCTTAAAGCCAACACTATTATGGTTTGAATATATGGAATAATAGCAAAAATACATACAGCAATTGCCACTATAGCAAGTAGGTAAGACTGGCCAAATGAAGTTCCTATATCATCTGTATTTGCAAGTTTTCCATTAACCACAGCCATTACCGCCCAGACTAACCCTGTTAAGCATATTAATGCAATCGGCAAACCGATATAATAAAGTACCTTAACTAATTTATTCTTAATCCTGTCACCCGTCTTTATTATTCTTATGCTCACTCTCGTCCCAAGAATGCTTGTAATTAATGCAGCTACAGTAAATAAAGCTGTTGCAAATAATCTTACAGAAATATCCTCATTATGAAAAATAATAAATGTAGCTGCCATCACAAGAATTGTAATAAATATTCCTGATATTTTATATTCTTTACTTAACATTTTCTTTCTCTCCTCCTAACAATATTTTATATAATTCCTTTTTCTATTTTTTCAAGTTTCTCAAGTGCAACATCGCTTCCAAAATTTTGTGCAATATATAGAATTATCTTTCTAATCCCCTCATCTGCTATATCCGTTCTTATAACATTATATTTCATAATCAACCCTCTTTAAGAATTTTTCTCAAATCAGAAAATGTTTCTGTTATTGGTGCAGTACGACCACTCTTTACATCATCTTCCGCTTCGGCTAATATTTCTAATAACTCTATTCGTGCTTTCATATTTTTATATTCCTCGTATGAAAGAGTTACTGTATCACCTCTGCCATTTACTGTAATAATTATTGCTTCATTATTTTCCTTACACTGATTTGATATATCATTATAATGATTTCTCAAATCAGCAGATGGCCTTATAGATTCTTGCATTACAAACATCTTAACTCTACCTCCATACGTATAATATATACAAATTTTATCATAATTTGTATATATCTTCAACTAAGATAATTATATATATTATCATTCTACATATAATATTTATCAATCCAGAATCTTCAAATAATCATCCTTAGCAAATCTATGATAAGTAATACCAAAATCATCCTGCTCCACACAGTATACATATGGTTCTACATTCTCATCTTTCAGATATAATACAGTACCTAGTCCGTCTGTTTCCTTTTCAATTACTAATTCAGTATTATTCTCTCTGGCATATTTTTTGAATACTTCTAATATTTCTTCAAACTTCTGTGTCTTAAGTGCTGCTAAAAAGGCAGTTAAAAATTCCGGTGTGTAAATATTATCCTCAACATATTTACAGCCTTTATCTAAGACTTCAATGCAATATCTGTCCTTATTATAGGTAATATTAACATTTCCTAATTCTTCTGCTTTATTCTTCATATAATCAGATAACATTTCTAACAAATAATCATTTGAAACCGATTCAGGCACTTCCATATAATCACACAGGGACGATTTAGGATAATATAATCTTATATCTGTATCTATATTTCCTATTTTCAACTGCCATTCTTTAATTGTATCAATTATATGCTTTTTAAGTGTCACTTTTACTCCACCTTTCCGATTTTATTTGTCACATTATCTGCTATATTATTGTCATATTGTTTGTCACATTATTTACTGTATACTATTTGTCGCAGTATTCATTATATTATCGTCATATTATTTACTCTAATATTGTTTATCGTATTGTTTGCAGCATTATTCGATATATTATTTATCATATTCATCTAAGAAATGATGTTTAATGCCATCTTTTTTATAAGCAACTAAAGTGTCTAAGTTAACATTTTCAACACTTCTGAAAATATTGCTCTCAACGAATGGATTAACTTTTTTCAAATCGCTTATAAGCTTCTTTATCTCCATTCTCTTAGACTGATTTTCTTCATTATTACACGTTGTACAGGTGTCTGTAAATTTGCAGGCACACTGTATAAAATGCAGATTATTATAATCTCTCCACGCCTTTATATCATCTTCACGAATTAAATATAGCGGACGGATTAATTCCATTCCCTCAAAATTCGTGCTATGAAGTTTAGGCATCATAGTCTGCATTTGTGCACCATATAACATACCCATAAGTATTGTTTCAATTACATCATCATAATGATGTCCAAGTGCTATTTTATTACAACCCATTTCCCTGGCATAGCTGTATAAATGTCCTCTTCTCATTCTCGCACAAAGATAACATGGGGACTTTTCTATATTATATACTGAATCAAATATATCCGATTCAAATATCTTAATCGGTATATTGAGCTTCTTCGCATTTTCTTCGATAACCTGACGGTTTGCAGGACTATATCCCGGGTCCATAACTAAGAATTTAACTTCAAATGGGAATTTATTATGAAGCTTTAATTCCTGAAACAATTTTGCCATAAGCATAGAATCTTTGCCACCTGAAATGCATACTGCAATTCTGTCGCCCTCTTTTACAAGCTCGTATTCATTAATTGCCTTTGTGAATTTGCACCAGATTTTCTTTCGGAATTTCTTTCTTATACTAAGTTCAACATCTTTGGCATAATCCGTATCACTTTCATTATCTTCTGACATAACATCTAACAGCCACGCAATATATCCTCCTTCAAGACTCTTCGCTTTTATGCCATTCTCATCAAGCTTCTCTACTACTTCTTCACTATATATTCCTCTTGTACAGCATATGATAAGCTCCTTACTAAAATCAATCTTATCATTATTAATGATATCATCTGCCGGAACATTTATAGCACCTGATATCTCTCCATGTGCTACCTCCACCTCATCACGAATGTCTATAATCTGATATGTCTCTTTATCTTTCTTTTTTAATTCCTGTACTGTTATACTCATTGCTTTATTTCCTTTTTATACTATTCATTTTATATTTATCAGCTCATTGTCTTCTAACAATTTTTAAGTATACTTAATTTTATTCTATTTTTCAACTGTCTGATATTACATATTATGATTCACCCAGCCCTCTTATAAATGTATACAATTCTTATGAAATACTTCGATATTAAATGCTTTATGGCTTTATCAGTTCATACAATGCTTCAACCACTTCGTCTATCACATTAATATCAACCGATGAATAATTCATTACATAAGTATTTCGGTAATTCTCTGCATTTTTACTATTTCCATTTTCATCATTTTCAATGTAATAACCCGATAAAGGCATCATATTAATACCTTTCGCCCTTGCGAGCCTTACGAATTCCTTTTCACTATATTTACTGTCTATATGCATCAGAAAATGTACACCTGCTTCGTCACCCTCAATTTCAATGTATTTACCTAGTCTGCTGTTACAAAATGCATCGACGATAACTTCTCTCTTATTCTGATAATAAGTTCTCAGACGGTTAATATGCTTCTCAAAGCTTCCGTTTTTCATAAAATTTGCAAGTGTATACTGCTCGAAATTTGAAACCGTACACGAATAAAAACCAAGTTTTTCATAGAATTTTTCCATTAACTGTGATGGCAGAATCATATAACTTATTCTTACCGTTGATGCCAATGTCTTAGTAAATGTATTAATATATATGACTTTATCTGATACATCAATACTTTGCAATGTAGGAATCGGCTTACCGCTTAACCTTAATTCGCTGTCATAATCATCTTCAATAATATACCTGTTCTTTTCCTTTGATGCCCAGCCAAGCAATTCATATCTTCTGCTTATCGGCATTACTATTCCTGTTGGAAAATGATGTGACGGTGAAATGTGGATTATATCAACTGATTTCTTCTCCATCTCTTCTACTGATACGCCATTTTCATCTATATCTATATATTCACATTTAACCTTCATACTGTCATATATTTTCCCGACCTTCAGATATCCCGGATTCTCGACAGCATACACTTTGTCATTTCCTAATAACTGTATAAGCAGGCTATATAAATATTCCGTTCCTGCGCCAATGATTATCTGAAGCGAATTAACGCTCATTCCCCTGAATTCTTTTAGATATTCCGCAATAGCATTTCTAAGCTCCATAATTCCACCACAGGGTGGATTAATCATAAGCTGGATTCTGCTGTCATTTAACACTTCCCTTACTACCTTTGTCCATATGGTAAATGGAAATATTTCCGTAACTGTCTGATTACTTGTAAAATCTGCCTTATAGGAATTCTTACCTCCGGTTAGTGATATCTGCTCTTTCTTAATCATTTTACCTGAACTGCTATTCACATTTCCTAATACACTTTTAAAATCAGTTACATAAAAACCTTTCTTTGGAATTGAATAAATATATCCCTCAGCAATAAGTTGTTCGTATGCATTTTCGACAGTAATAACGCTTATACCCAGATTTTTTGCAAATGTTCTCTTAGACGGAAGTTTCTCGCCAATGCCGATATTTCCATTAATAATGTCATTTTTAATGCATTTATATAGATATTCATATAACGAATCTGACCCTATATTTGTGAAATTATATGTAATCATCTTATGTTCTTCTCCTAATCTGACCTTACTGAATATATTTAATTTGATAATTTTAATATGGTTACAAATGGATTATACTTCCACCAACACAAAAAGTAAATAAAATATACAGATTGGAGAATGAAAAATGAATAACAGATATGAATTAAACAAAGACCTAGCACAAATGTTAAAAGGCGGCGTAATTATGGACGTTACAACTCCTGAACAGGCAAAGATTGCTGAAGCTGCCGGTGCATGTGCAGTTATGGCACTTGAAAGAATTCCTGCTGATATAAGAGCAGCAGGCGGTGTATCAAGAATGAGTGATCCTAAGATGATTCAGGGTATACAGAATGCCGTTTCAATCCCTGTTATGGCAAAATGCCGTATAGGACATTTCGCAGAAGCCCAGATATTAGAGGCTATTGAAATTGATTACATTGACGAAAGTGAAGTTTTATCTCCTGCTGATGACGTATATCATATTAATAAAAGAGATTTCAAAGTTCCATTCGTATGTGGTGCAAAAGATTTAGGTGAAGCATTAAGAAGAATTAACGAGGGTGCTTCAATGATTAGAACTAAGGGCGAACCAGGAACAGGCGATATCGTTCAGGCTGTAAGACATATGCGTAAAATGAATAGTGAAATCGCTAAAATAACAAGTATGCGTAAGGACGAATTATTCGAGGCAGCTAAACAATTACAGGTGCCTTATGATTTAGTAGAATATGTACACGATAATGGCAGACTTCCTGTAGTTAACTTTGCTGCAGGTGGTGTAGCTACTCCTGCTGATGCAGCATTAATGATGCAGCTTGGTGCAGAGGGCGTATTCGTTGGTTCAGGAATCTTCAAATCAGGTAATCCCGAAAAACGTGCAAATGCTATCGTAAAAGCTGTTACAAACTACACAGATGCTAAACTTATCGCTAAATTATCTGAAAACTTAGGCGAAGCAATGGTTGGTATCAATGAACAGGAAATCGCATTATTAATGGCTGAAAGAGGTAAATAAATGACAATTGGTATATTAGCAGTTCAGGGAGCATTTATTGAACACGAAAAAATGCTTGAAAAACTTGGTGTAGACTCTATAGAACTCCGTAAATCAGAAGATTTAAACAAAGAGTTTGACGGTATCATTCTTCCCGGTGGCGAAAGCACTGTTCAGGGTAAATTACTAAGAGAGCTTAATATGTATGATAATCTTAAAGCCCAGATTCTATCAGGCAAACCAGTTCTATCAACCTGTGCTGGAATGATTCTCCTTGCCGAAAAGCTTGATGATGATAATACAACTCATCTTGCAACGATGCCAATAACTGTCAAAAGAAATGCTTACGGCAGACAGCTTGGAAGCTTCTTTACAACTGATACTGTTAAAGGTATCGGTGAAATTCCAATGACTTTTATCCGCGCCCCTTATGTATCGGAAGTATCAGATGGCGTGGAGGTTTTAGCCGAAATCGATGGTAAAATCGTTGGTGTGAAATATGGAAATCAGCTTGCATTTGCATTTCACCCTGAATTAAACGATGACCTGAGTATTCATAAGGCATTTATTGATTTAATAAAGTAGCAAAACATTAACAGAGAAGTCCGTCTATAACATACATTTGATTATAACGTATTGTGTGTGAGTTATAAATGGACTTCTCTTTTTTAATTGCTATGGATGTTAAATGAACTGAATAATGCAATTCATTTTAAAGTTAATTTAATACCGGCTTCTATACCGGAATACTATCCCTCAAACACAATGCCCCATAACCAATTCTTTCATCCGGTATCCGTGTATATCCCGGCAATGGTCTTGCCCCCTTTATAAGATAAGCTTTCACTTTTTCACCATACAGATATAAATCATTTTCACGTACAATTCCCCATTCCATAAGAAGTGCCGCACTTCCTGCCACGAATGGGCACGCCATGGAAGTACCACTTTTCTCTGTAACTCCTCCACCTGTTGCCGCTGAAGTAATATTTACAGCAGGTGCTACTATGTCAGGTTTTATTCTGCCTACCACTCTTGTAAATCCCCGCCCTGAGAAATCTGCATATGACATAAGCAACGAATTATATCCGCCTACTGATATTGCTGAATTACTTGTTGACGGAATCGTAAGTGTTGTTTCAGGTGATGGAGTCAGGAATCTTGTATCTTCATTTAATGATGCTGAATCGGGAAGCCACATATCAATCCTGCCATTCACTACTCTCTGTGCTGCCACATCTATACTCCATATTCCTGACGTTATATAATCATTTACTGAAATATCAGGGATAATATCTATAAAAATCTCCTGAAAAGGACTATATGGTGATGGTTCTCCATAATATATCAGAATTTTATTAGAACCCAATCTTGTCTTTGTACTTCCAACAACATTGTCAATCTTAATTGAATTAACTCCTCCCGGTGAAGTAATAGCGAATTCAAATACATCTTCATAGTTCTTCCAAATCTGAATATTTATATTACTTTCATATTCACCTATAGTGAATCTCATACTTTTTTCATCATTTATTTTAAATATTTCCTTAGTGTGACCGGCCGCTGCACCCTCATTTCCTGTTCCAATACATATACACATTTTCCATAAATTAGATATATCATCAATAAATGTCTCTATAAGCGAAGTACCATCATGAGAACCATAGGAATTACCAAAGCTTATGTTAATCGAAACAGGCATATTATACCTTACTGCTGCCTGATAGATATAATTAATTGCCTGCATTAACTCTGTTGTCCTTGGAAAGCCATTATTAATCGAAGTATTTAACTTAACCATAATTATCGGACTTCTTGTTGCTATCCCTATACTGTTATTCTTATTCGATGCGAAATTTCCCGCCATTATTCCTGCCACATGAGTTCCATGCCCCGATACATCCCTTGACCTAAACCTACCACTTCTAAGTGCATCATTAATATCGTCCTTTGTAAATACTGTTCCAAGCGTATACCCCTCTGGTGGATTACCACTTATGTTCTGATCCCAGATTTCTAAGATTCGCGTGCTTCCATCATTGTTTCTGAAAGCATCATTAAATATGTCAATGCCACTGTCAATTAAGGCACATATGACACCCTCACCAAACAACCCTCCACGATTTGAGAATTCTCTGACCTGCACATTATTGATACAGGAAGTTCGTATGCCATTAGCTACTGTAAGATACAGACTCTTCGGCATTTCCACGTATATAATCTCCTTATAGGAATTAAGATTCCTTATAAAATTATCGGGTACTGTAAGGATTGCATAATTACCTGACAAATATATGATACTTACTCCATTACTTTTAAGGAATTCTATATCACCATTATATCTTACGATTACTTCCCATGTATTTATTATACTGTCGAAACCTACATTCAGAGTCTTACTCTGCTCTCTGTCTCCCTCAGGAGTATCAAGTGCTAAATTAAGCATATTTTCATATTTCTGACTATTCATTTTCTATCCCCAAATTCATAATCCTATAATATATCTATATATTATGTCCACATCTTCTATACTGTGTCGGTGTCATCTGGAATTTATTCTTAAATGCTCTGTTGAAATATGAGACATTATTAAATCCTGTATCTGCCGCTATATTAATTACCGGTTCATCAGTTGATTCTAACTTCTTCGCAGCCACAGAAAGCCTATATTGATTAATATATTCCATTGGGCTTTGTCCTGTGCAGTACTTAAATGAATGTGAAAGATTGTATACACTCTGGTTTGTCAGCTTTGCTAAATCTTCTAACGTGATTTTATCTATAAAATGTTCTTCTATATAGGTTATTATTACCTTGGTTTTATCACTCATTTTAATAAGGGACGATTTTTTACCTGAATTTTCATATAATTTGTTTTCAAATAAATATTTAAAGAATTCCAAAAGATAAATCTTTAACTGTATTTCGTAGCAATCTGCCTTATCGTAATAGCATTTCTGAAATTTTTCTACAATTTTCCTGATATTTTCTGTATGCTCTTCACCATTTTTCATATGTATCTGCAAGACAATTTCATTATTAAACAGCGGCATAAAATACTTTGAGGAACATACGTCAACTGTACTGTTATTCACCATATTAAGACTGAATACACTTGAGTTTCCAATAAAACGTTCCGTTCCACTCTGCTCAAATGAATGTATAACTCCCGGCGGGATAATAAGCACTTCTCCCTCATATAAATCATATGGTTTAAAATTCACATAGTAAATACAATGACCTTCCCTTGCATATATAACTTCTATTTCATCATGCCAGTGTGCAGGAAAAAACGTGCCGTTATTCGGAATTAATGTTCCATACACTGCAAATGGTAGCATATAAGTACCATGTCCTTTTTTCTCCTCATATTTCATAAAATCTTCGTGATTCATATTTATGTCACCTCATTTTTATATAGTCTTATCTTAATACCTGTAATTATATGCTAATTTTATATTTTTAGCAAGATTGTGTTATTTTTTAGCATTATTGTTGTAGATATATTACTATTTTTGACTGTATAATGACAACAGAGATATGAAAAAAATAATTGCAGTCTATGTCTGCGGAATGGAGAATTGTTATGGAAAGGTCAAATACAGATATTAAAAATACATCATTATTTAAATTAGGCTGGCCGATTTTTGTACAGTCACTATTATCAATGTGTCTTGGGTATATTGACACTTTGATGATAAGTAATTATTCTGATACAGCAGTCGGTGGAATCGGTAATGCCAACCAGATTATCGGCTTTCTTACTCTTGCATTTTCCATTATTGCAAGTGCTACAGGTGTTATAGTTGCCCAATATCTTGGTGCAAAAATCAAAGAAAAGTTAAATCAGATTTACACCGTTTCGATTACATTTAACCTTTTGTTAAGTGGAATAATAAGTGCATTAATATTAATTTTTAACCAGTTTATCTTAGGTTTAATGAAAGTTCCGACTTCAATGCTTCCTGATGCTACAAGTTATATGAAAATAGTCGGTGGTTTTATATTCCTTCAGGCTATCTTTGATACATTTTCACAGATATTCAGAAGTAACGGTCAGACAAAAATCGGTATGATTATTGCAATCGTGATGAACCTTGTAAACATTGCTGGTAACTATATGTTCTTGTACGGACCACTCAAATACTTACACAAAGGTGTAGAAGGAGTTGCTATTTCAACCACTTGCAGCCGATTTGTTGCAGTTATTATTTCAATAATATTCTTCATCATCAAAATTGATGGACAGATTTCCATTAAATATCTAATTCCATTTCCATATGATGTATTGAAGAAACTGCTTAAAATAGGACTTCCTACTGCTGGAGAAAATATTTCATATAATATAGCACAACTTATAATTTTAAGTTTCGTCAATTCATTATCCGTTGTTGCTGTTAATACTAAGATTTATGCTACAATGTTAAGTAACTTTGCATATCTGTATTCGATATCTGCTGCTATGGCTACTGCTATTGTAGTAGGTCATTCAATCGGAGCAAATGAATATGATTTTGCATATGAAAAAGTTCTGTCTACATTAAAAAAATCTATGATTATTTCAATAACAATTGCACTTATAAACTTCCTTATAAGTCCTGTTACTATTGGAATATTTACAGATAATACAAGTGTCGTAAACTTAGGGCACAAGATTATGTTCATATGTGTTTTCTTAGAAATCGGAAGAACTGCTAACCTTGTAATTATCAACAGTATGCGTGCTGCCGGTGATGTTAAGTTCCCGACTTATTTAGGAATGGCTTCAATGTGGGGTATTTCAGTATTACTTGGTTATCTGTTTGGAATCGTATTTGATTTCGGATTAGTTGGTATATGGATTGCAATGGCACTTGATGAAATAGTGCGTGGTGTGGTAGTATATATCAGATGGAAACGTGGTACATGGAGAGGCAAACGTATTGTAGATAAAGTATAAGAAATCGCTCAGAATGAGAGTAGTATGTAATATGAATGAAGAAGAACAGTTAAAGAAACGTTTTGCTGATTTAGCAGACAAAGCATATTCAAGAGATATTTGTACCTTTACAAATTTCCTTGGCTTATTAGAATTAAATACTTACTATAACATAGAAAAAGAGCTGTCATATATTGACCGCTCTCTTTTTGGTGGAAATAATTTCTGTGAACGCCAGATAGTTAGATTCGGCAATATAGAAACCGCATTTCCAATTGATTGTATACACATAACACCAGTACTTAAGAAATTCTCTGATGAACTAAGCCACCGCGATTTTCTTGGGGCATTAATTAATCTCGGAATCAAGCGTGAAACACTTGGCGATATAATAATTATGGATAATGAGGCATTTGTATTCTGCCTTAATAAAATATCTGAATTTATCGTAGAAAATCTAACAAGAGTAAAACATACAGTTGTTAAATGCAACATTACCGACACTATACCTGAAAATGCATTTAACAGAATTAAGGTCAAAGAATTCAATGTGGCATCGCTTAGATTAGATGCAATAATCGGCGAAGTTTATAATCTGTCCAGAAGCCAGAGCCAGAATCTCATTCGTGAGAAAAGAGTATTTGTAAACGGACGTATTACTGAGAATAACAGCTATAATGTAAAACCTGAAGATAAGATAACGGTTCGTGGAATGGGGAAATTTATCTTTGGAGATACGATTCATACAACGAAAAAGGGACGATTCTTTGTAGATGCCCATATCTTCGTATAATTCACCCTAACTTTTAACTTTATCTTACCTATTATTTATACAACTTTATCCTCCTGTGTCACCTACTCTAAATCCGAAAGATTTCCAAAGGAATAGCCCATTTCTTCCCATTTAGTAAGTAATTCATCCAGAATGTCTCCATTTGTCCTAGATGTACTATGTAATAAAACTATTGCACCCGGATGAATTCTTCCCAAAAGCTTTTTAAATGCCTCTTCTTTCGTAGGCTGTTTGTCATCATACCAGTCTACATATGCAAGGCTCCAGAAAATTGTCTTATATCCTGAATCATTTGCCATACTAAGACTTTCCCTGCTATATTTACCCTGAGGAGGACGATATAGCTTTACTAAATCTTTACCTGTTATTTCTTTATATTTATATTCTACATCTGTGAGTTCTTTAGTAAATTTTTCATTTGAAAGAGTAGACATATCATAATGATGATATGAATGATTTCCAACGTTATGTCCTTCATCAGCCATTCTTTTAATCAAGTCAGGATTAGTTTCAAGAAAATTTCCAACTACGAAGAATGTAGCAGGAGCATTATGTTTCTTTAATGCATCTAATATTTTTTCAGTATTTCCATTCTCATATCCCACATCAAACGTGAGATATATTTTTTTATCATCTTCATTTCCAACATAAAAGGCATTATATTGCCTCAATTCTTCAGCCGATGAATTTCCGACCGGTGTACTTCCTTCATTCTGAAAGCTAAGTCCCCAGTTCATGGTATTTAACTTATTTCCATTAAAGCTGACATTTACACATTCATCAATAATTCCCGCTATTCCGTTACCAAACAAAAATGCAAGGGCAAATATTGTGATTATCAGTAGAATTTTCTTCTTCACTAACACTTCTCCATCTGATTTCAAAATATGCGTATCATATATTCAATTATTGACGTTTACAGGTCATATATTTTGCTCTCACTCCATTAGTCGGACATTTTATATAATTTGTTCGCTTTCATCGTACAAATTATATAAAATGTTCGCCTAAAGTCGCAATTCGCATAATATATGACCTGTAAACAAGAATTTCCGAACCAGATGTTGCCACATAGTTTTGAAATCATATATTTATTAGTAATAATATATTCTTTCCTAATAAATTATATGCCTAATAACAAACTATGCTAATGACAGCATTTACTCCTACTAAGCTAAGGCATATGAGAGTCTGTGTCATAGATGAATACCTTGATACAAATCTTTGTAATTTTTTCTTATCTGAATTCCATATGCTTTCCAATTAATATACACTTCGCATCTGTTCCATGCCCTATATCCATAGTTCTTGCAACCGGAATATCTCTTCCTGCGTATTTCTGTACAAGTTCTTCTACCGATGGTACAAATATATCCGCATCTAATCTCGTAAACGTTCCTAGTAAAATACCATTTATCTTATCAAATGCACCCATCTGCCTTAGCTGGCACAAATATGTTGCAACCTGCTGTGAGGTTGAATTAAGTCCTTCGAGTAATAATATCTTACCGCTAAAATCGGGCATATATTCTGTTCCTGCTAACTTTAGGAAACATCTTATATTTCCACCTATTACAGTACCCTCCATATATCCCTCCTGGATAAAATAATACTCTATGTCAGTTAAAGCATTTCCTTCGTCTATAATTGTATTTTTAAAATTATTAATCTGTTGTTCACTATCTTTATAAATTAGATTTCTTATCTGGTATAATCCTGATACGTTCCCTGTCTTAGCATAAATTGCATTTATTACTGTGGTAAGGTCACTATAACCATAGAAAATCTTAGGATTATCCCTTATAATATCGTAATCTAAATATTCTAAGACTTCATTTGCAATATCACCACCTGATATATCAAATATAGCCTTAATTTCCTTATCTTTATAGAAATTCATCAATGCATCTGCCTTATCTTTGGCATCTCCACTGAAATATGAATCTGTCTCATAAATATAATCACTTATAACTGGCTCTAATCCAATTTCATTAGTAATTGTACCTAATAAATATTCAATTTTCTCTTCATATTCTTTGGTCTGTCCGTTAGAACAACCGACTATTCCTATTCTGCTTCCTTTTTGCATATGCCAGTCCTCGGTATTCATATCATTTATCTTAATATTGTATCCTTTATATTAGCACATTCTTATAATAACTGTCTATATAAGGTCATATTTTTTCTTAACGCGCTCAATCTTATCCATCATTGGATTTGTTAACAAGATAGTAAATATTAATGTTGCAACGCCATTTACTAAATCCATCGGAAATCCTGTCACATAATAACTTATTAAAGTAGCCTTATTAATTCTTGCATGTGACATAACAGCTGCCGCAGGATTCATAATTCCACCGTATATTACAACTGCCGCAAGAAGACCATATACTGCTAACACGATAACATTTGGTCTGTTCTTTCTCTTTCTGAAAATTATTCCAGACAAAAAGCCGATAATTCCAAGGGCAAACATCTGCCATGGTGTCCAGGGACCTTGTCCGAATATAATATTTGACACTAACATTGTTACCGCTCCGACTAAAAAGCCACTTTCTGCCCCAAGGCTTACTCCTGTAATTATTACAATTGCCGTTATCGGCTTAAATTCCGGCAGCATATAGAACGCAAGCCTGCCTGCCACTCCTATCGCACATAATACGGAAATCATTACTATCTCTCTCGCTTCCCTCTTTCTTCCTTCAAATATAATGAAGAACGGGGCTATAGCTTCTAGCAGAACCAATAATGAAATAAACAGATATTTTCTGTCATTGAAATAATAAATTCCACTAAAAATTGTTATGGGAATAGCTATCAGAAACATAATTGCCATAAATATATTCTGTTTCCTGACAGCATTAACTTTGCTTATATTATCCTTAGTTTTTCCTGCTTCATTATCCGAATCATTTTCTTTCTTTTTTATTTTAATTTCTAATTTATTTTTTTCCTTTTCTATTTCATTATCTGAATTATCTTCATTGCATTTTTCGCAACAATCCTTATCACTATCTTCGTCTTTATCTTTATTGGTTTCTCTGATATTACTTAAATCATTTCCGCTATCATCTGTATTACTCTCATTTTTACATGCATCTATTATATCACTCGCAGTAATTGCTCCCTCAATAATTCCTCTAGACATTCTGTTTGCTGCCGTTGTATAGAAACTATTTCCTTTAAAGAACCTGTATGGAATATTCTCTGCAACGATATTTCCATCAAAGAACAATGCACATCTATGGGTAAATTCAGCACAGAACTCCACATCATGACTTACCATTATTATGGTTTTTCCATTATCTGACAACTTATGAATTATTTTAGCAAACTCTGTTTTATATTCATTATCTAAACCTTTAGTCGGTTCATCTAGCAGAAGGATATCAGGCTTAGTAAGAAGCACCATCGCAAGTGCTACCCTTTGCTGCTCACCACCTGATAAATCATATGGATGTCTGTCTGTAAAATCACTAAGTCTGCATGTCTTAATAACTTCATTGATTTGCCCTTTATCCTTACTAATATCTGACAGATTTTCGGCTACCGTTTTCTTAACAAATAACGTCTGTGGGTTCTGTGGCAGCATTACAATCTTTTTCGCATCTTTTAACTTAATCTTTCCCCTGTATGGTTTTCTGATGCCACATATAACTGATAGAAGCGTACTTTTGCCTGTACCATTTCCACCAAGAATGCTATATATTTCACCTTTATGCACATTCAGACTTACATCTTTTAACACATCTTCGCCATTCTTCTCATATTTGAAACATATGTCCTTAAGTTCGATAACTTTTTCATCAAATTTATAATTTTTCTCTTCAATGAATTTTTTTATATTATTTTTACTATTGTAAGCCTCTAACCATCTTCTTCCCTGATTAACATTTAACGGACATTTTCCATATAAAACACTGCTATATACACGAATAGGAACTGGCATAGATAATAACATACTATGCTTCATATCCCTTAATTTCTTACACATAACCTCAGGCGTATCATCGATTATAATTTCGCCGCTTTCCATAACTATAACCCTGTCGCTCTGTGGTATAATCTCTTCTAATCTGTGTTCTGTAATGATAATCGTTATTCCTAATTCATGATTTATCTTGAACAGCATATTTATAAATTCTGATGCTGCAATCGGGTCTAACTGGCTTGTAGGCTCGTCTAATATTATTACTTTCGGAAGCATTGTCATAATCGAAGCAAGGCATAATAACTGCTTCTGCCCACCTGACAGTTCAGAAACACTTCTATAAAACCAGTCCTCAATTCCGAAAAATGCAGCCATTTCAGCCACACGCTGCCTTATCACTTCATTATCATATCCAAGGCTTTCAAGCCCGAAAGCTAACTCATGCCATACCTTATCAGTTACTATCTGATTATCCGGATTCTGCGATACAAAACCTATATTTTCAGCCTGACTTCTCTCATCACACTCTTTAAGGGCTTTTCCCATAAATAAGATTTCGCCATTTCTCTGTCCTGCCGGTTCAAGCACTGATTTCAAATGTCTTAATAATGTGCTCTTTCCACAGCCTGAGGCTCCACATAATGTTACAAATTCGCCCTCATCTATATTAAGATTAATATTATTAAGGACTTTTCTTTCGCTTTCAGGATATTCAAATTCTAATTGATTTATTGAAAATATTTTCATTTCGTCTCTTTATCTCCACAATCTAATGCACATTTAATTCTGTTCTTCTAAATCTATAACTATCACATATATCTATCAGCATTGGAATACTACATATTACGACAAACAATGCATAACCCATCACCGACCATATATTTGCAAGATTTCTTTCAAATACAGGATAGTATCTGTAATACATTTTATCATTTGTAACCAGCCATATAAATGACATCGTGCATACACTCATAGCTGTTAATGCAATACTGTCTCTTTTATGAAACTTAAAAATTGAAAATGCTGTTCTTCCAGGAAGTCCATATCCTCTTGACTTCATAGAATCTGCTGTCTCAATCGAGTTCTCTAGCGACCACGTAATCATAATTGATAAAATCGCTGCCATATTTCTAATTCTTATAAATATATTTCCCTGATTGATATCTCTTCCCATACATCTTCTCGCTTCCCTGACTCTTATAAATTGCTCCTTGAATCTTGGAACATATCTAAGAGACATTGAGATTATCAGACTTAAATGTGGAATTATTCTTCCGAAAATGTATATGAATTTATCAGATGTCATAATAACATTATAGATAGCAAACCATAATATTACATTCATCATAAGTAATGCCATAAATATTCCATATATTATTGATTCAAGTGTAAGCGGATTACCTGTCTTAAAATAGCCTAAAATCGTCATTCCTTCATGGTTAAATAATGGATTAATAACTATTATCATAATTGTCATAGTAACTAAAAGTTTTAATCTGCCAATAACCTGCCTGATTCCTGTCAGATACGTCAGATATATAAGCGACATTATAAGTGAAATGCATATAATTACCGGATGCATTGAGAACATAGCTATTGTAATCACAATTACGAAATATGCCAGATTAACGATAGGATGATATCCTGCAAAGTTGTCTATATTTTCCATTAATTCATTCCTCCTCCTATGTCTTTTCCCAAATCACATGTATACTGCCACTTTATTACATCGCCCTTTTTTACTACATACTGAGAACAGCCGAAATTCGGAAATACTCCATTTACACTATACATCCAGCCCGACAATGAGCCACAATCAAATTCATACAAATTATAAATTCCTTCAACGTATGAACTGTTATATAATGGAGTGAAACTAGCCTCCATATGAATCTTATTATCCTTACATATCCTCTTCAAAATATCAAATACACTTTCTCCCTCTTTAAATGTAACTGTTCTCTCCTTTAATATCCATCCATCTTTAGGAACAATATCTTTTTTATCCTTATCTAATATACTCATATTATTAAGTATAGTGGCACAGGATATCGATATGATGCAGGTATTTTCATTCTTACCAGAGTTGCTGCCCGTATCACTATTCGTATTACCATTCTGATTATTGCCTGAATTATTAGATGTTGATGCATTAGAATTTCCGTTAGTATTCTGCTCATTACTACCATCTGATATATTTGTACCCGGACTACTTATATCCGTTTTATTACTGTCTGACTTAGCTCCTGCTGAATTATCTGTATCTTGTGAAGTATTACCATTTAAGCCTGGATTTTGTTCTCCATTCTGATTGTCTGATTTACTATTATCATTATATGCTGAAGTATCCTGAGTTTCATTATTACTATCTGATACATCTGTATTGGCATTATTATCTGTCTGATTAATATTGTCACTACTATTACCATTCTTTACAGTATATCTATTTTCTACTTTATCACTTGTCGCATTACTTTGTAATTCATTTTCAGTTGATTTATCATCTTTAGGATTAACTGATGCCGGCTTTTCTCCTGATAAGAAAGCTACAGTAAGTACAATAAGTATAAAAGCAACACCTATTACTTTATTTCTATTTAATTTTAACCATTCTTTTATCTTTGAAATATTCATAGTTTTTAGCCTTTTCTATAATATTTTTAATTACCATTTTCATATCATAACCCAGAGATTAATACTTAACATTAATTGAATTATAAAGATTTTATCATATGTTGAAAATATAAAGACGCTATATCAAAGAATATAGCGCCTTTATGAATTACTTCTTTATAAAATAGATTATCACTTTACGATATTATGCTGTTACATCTTTCTTACGCTTAATTCTATATATTACATATACGCCTGCTCCTGAAGCTGTCATTAACAATACATATAATAATATATTAGTATAATCACCTGTTTTTGGCAATGAATCTTTATCATTTCCTGGTGTTTTATCATTATTCTCTGCTGAATTGTTTCCGTTATTATCAGATTTGTTATCTGACTTATCATCGTCTTTCTTATTATCATCAGATTTGTTATCATCTTTCTTATCATCATCTTTGATAACAGGATTACTAATCTTCGTAACATCACTCATATCATAGATTGAAGTGCTGTTCTCAACTAATCTCTTATATGCAACTAATGCTAAATAAGCCTGTTCTGTTGCCATTTCATTAGCATCTCCGCCTTTAAGGTGACAGAAGTTACCATCTGAGAGATAGAGGCTGTTAAGTGCTGACATAACTGAAACACCATTTTTAATAAATCTTGTCTCTGTTCTAGGATTAATTCCCATAACTGATAATGCGATTATTACCTGTGCTGTACTTTCGCAGTTAGTTGCTGCATAATTACCGAAACTTCCATCAGAATTCTGTACCATTTCAAAGTATCTTAATGCACCGTCTACTGCATCCTCTACAGCTTCACTTTCATTATAATATTTAGCTAAAGCCTGAACTGCCATTGCTGTAATATCCACATCATCTTCTTCACCATTAAGTGTAAAGCCACCATTTGACATCTGGTTATCAAGAATAAAGTTAATTAATTTATCTTTTAATGCTGCCATCTCATCATCTGATAATGATGGAACTTTGTAATCGTTACTGTCTAATGCGATTAATGCCCAGATAGCACCGTTTACACCCTGTTTAACAACATAATCGAAATCACCAAGAGGCTCTAATAAGTTATATCCTGCAATATCTGTAACATCATATCCTAATGATGTTAATGCAAGAATCATTCTCGAATTATCTGTTGATTTAGCTTTATGAAGTTTAGAACTTCCTATTGCTTTAACATATTCATATGCATTTTTGAAATATCCCTCTTTGAATGTATCACTAATCTGTGATGCTCTTGATAAACCAATAACTCTCCATTCACCACCGATTGAATCTACGATTGGTACTTCGCCATTATTAAGTTTATCTGTTACTTCATTAAAGATATTCGCTGTCTTAATTGCTGTATCTGATTTAATATTTAAGATATAAATTACAGGTTCTTTGTCACCATTCTGTACAATTACTCTTACTTTTCTGTTATCTTCATTTACGGAAATATTAGCAACACCATCTGTAATTCTCTGGTTGTTAACATATACATTGTCACTTTCTGATACACCTTTTACAGAAATATTAACTGATGATATATCATTTACAGTAACATCGTATTCATTAACACCATCTTTTAATTCAACTTCTTTTGAAACACCATTTTCGTCTGTTATAATGATTGATTCCGGTTTATCTGTTCTACCAACATTTTCCTCTGCTGCAGTTGTTCTTACAACATAACTTACTTCTGTTGATTTTTCTCCAAATATACCTGCCCAGATATTAGATGCTGTAACAACCTTTACATAATGAATACCATTAGGGAGTTCTACGGAATTACCATCCTCGTCAACAGCCCACTCAAGGTCGAAACCGTTAGATTCAGCATTTTCTGTATAAGGATTAACATCTGCACCAATTGTGCCATTTCTGAAATAATCTACATAACCGAATTTAGTTGCTCTTGAAAATGAAGCTGTAGAACTGTCACCATAAATTGTACCATCTACACAAGGTAATAAGATTCCCTTTAATGTAATTGCATCATTTTTAGCAAAGTTATTCATATAATATGTTGAAGCTGATACCCAGGCACCTGTATAACGACTTCCGTCATTTGAACCGCCCTGGTTATCTGTCCATGAAGTCCTGCCATTCTTTGTCTTTGTATAAGTTATCTCATAATCTGTAATTGTTGAATCTTCATAATGTTCTGAACCTGCAAGTGCATACCATTTCTCACCATCTTCTGATACCCATACCTGACCTGGTTCTCCGGCACTTCCACCTGAGGCAAATGAGTTACCATATACATAGAAGTCAATACCATATTTATTATTAGGATTATTCTCAATTGGCTTGTCATAATAATATGTTATATATCCACCAAAGTTACCTAATGAACGAAGTGTACCACCAAGTGTATTCTCCGGTGCTGAACCAAATGAACCTGCATTAGTATACTGGCTGTTGATACATAAGTAATCAACTACCTTATCAGGCACATCATATTTACTCTTCTTAATAGCTTTAAATGAATAGTTGTTAGAAATTCCATTCTCTGCTTCTACATTAATTGTCTGAGCGCTTGTCTTAAGCTCGATATGATATAATCCGTCTTCAGCTTTCTCAAGCACGTTATTACCTGATTTAACTATTGAATTCTCATTAACATTGAATTTAAGTTCAGGCATCTCTGCCTCGTTACCTACAACAATGCTATAACTGTTGTGATTCTTATCAAATGCAGGATACCAGTCTCCACTTTCAGTTGCAGCTGAAATTATCTTAGAGCCCTCAGTATCTGAATCTGCTTTAACAATTTTTACTGTATATGTCTTCCCTGATTCTTCAACATTTGTAAACCCATTCTGTATATATTCATCATCTGAAATTGTCTGAATAGTTAATGTCTTCTCTGTTGTATCACCAAATTTGTAAACAGGTGATTTTCCACCATTGTCTACTTCTGTATAATCTTTTCCGTCTTCACTTATTCTGATATGAACATAATTAGTCTTACCTGTTAATTTAAGGGCAAATGCCTCCGGATTCTCTAATAAATAAGCAACATAGCTTGTATAATCACTATCAACACCTGAAGTTGTGATGTTACCGTCTGCATCGACTTTAAACATTGTTCCTTCAGGTTTACCCTGATAATTTATAGAAAGTAAACTTCTTCCCTCAGGAACTACTTCAATCCCTGTTGAAGATTTAATTGCTGCTGTTGTATCATATGGTCTTGTGACATTGAATTTATATTCAGTAAAGTTAGTATCATCTGTTAAATCTGTTATCCTGATTACTAATTCTGTCTTACCAAATCCAAAATTATATAATGATGTGAATTTTCCACTATTTATCACAACACTTTTATCATTTCCATCAGCATCTGTATATAATGCTTCAGTCCTGAATTTTGTATCATCAAATGTCGTTGTACTTGTCAATGAAAGTGATGATGTACTATATGTCTTGATATCTAAATCATAATCATATACATCTGGTTTAAATGTCTCATTTGTAACCCAGTTAGAAAGTGCATATGCTGAGAAATTTAACTGTTCAATTACAGGTTTTACAGTACCTTTTTCTTCCTTCTTAATATCAATTTCATATATTGTTTCTGTCTGTCCACTGTTCATACTTGGCCAGTTCTTATTACCTACACCAATATAAAGCTTATCGCCATCAGATACTTTTATACTACTGTTTCTGTCTAATTCACTTCCTGCTGCATCTGGTGTATAAGTATTTTTATATGTTCTTACCTGGAAATTTCTGTTATATGCTACAGCATTAACATTAACATTTGCACTATCACCATCAATGTAAAGTGTATATGTCTTATCGGAACCTGTGAATGTCTTATTAAGCTTTCCTGTATCAAATTCAAGTTTAGCAAGTGATGTATCGTTATTACTCCAATAACTTCCTAAGTCACCGCCCCAGTTACATGTATATTCAAATGTAACTGTATCGCCTGCTTTTAATGTATTATTTGAAACTTTATAATCACCTAATCCCTGATTAGTGAACCAGTCATTTAAAGTTCCCATCCAGCCACTCTGCGAACCGCCATCATATGCATTTAATCCATTTATTTCCGAAATATAATTAGACTCTGCACCTGTCTGTGTGTATCCCTTTTGTTTAAGTGCTTTACTTACAACGGTAATAGCTGTATCATTATTATCTATATCTACCATTGTATCTATGAGTTTTCCTTCCCATTTTGCACCTTTTGCTACAGAATAGGTGTCATTCTTAACAATTACACGTACCTGGTTAATGGCAGCTTCTGCTTTAGCTATTATATTAGATGGCATATTGGATAATAACAATGCAAATACTAACAGCCACGCAAAAAACTTGTTAATCTTCTTCATTTTTCTCTTCTCTCCTTTTCTTCTTTAATTTCTTCCTCTTTAATCTATTTATCTCCTTTGAGTCAGGCTTTAACTTTTCTTTAATACCTGCTTCTTCCAAAGCTCTTGGCCACGGTCCTAACTTTTGTTTAATGAAGCATATGTCATCATCACTAAAATCAGTTTTCTTAGGAGTTCTTTCTTTACCTAATTCTTCATATTTACGGACAAGCATTCCTATTGCCTGTTCTCTTTTCTTATCCATATTTTTTCCTTCCATTGTGAATACATCATTTTGGATTTTCTTATAAATCGGAAATCTACAATAAAAAAGAATGTCGCTTGCGACTTTCTCCGCCTGCGGCGGGTTGCTATAGCAACATTTTCTACTTCGCCGCAGTGCGATCCTCACGGAGCGTTTTTTACTTACCGGGACAATTTCAATGAAATTTCCTGATAAAAAATGCCTTCAATACATATACTGTAAAGAAAGCACATCGGTCTGCATAAAATGTTATTCACTTCTATAATAAAAGTAATAAAAGTATTTTGAAAAATAAGCATAACAAAAAAACTTCTACGCACCGGTTGTACTTCTTCTTGTCCAAGAATACTTTACCGAATAAAATGTGGGAGTAATCTGACTTATGGTTATCCCAAATACAGTAATGACAGTTGTTCCGGATTCACACCGGATTCCCAATTACCTGTAGGTCTAATACCTGTAGAACCACATTCTAATCATATTAAGTTTTACTTCGCAAGTATATACTATCGTTTCAGGGAAGTCAATACAAAAGATGGAATTGGGAAATTATAATATACTTATCAGTTCCTCTACGTCCTCTTCTTTAGTTGCCCAGCTTGTGGCAAACCTTACAACTATCCTGTCATCAGATAATTTCTCCCAGAAGCTGAATTTCACTTTATTTCTCAGATAATCGTATTTATCCTTATCAAGTATGATAAACTGCTGGTTCGTAGGTGAATCGATATATAACTCATAGTTTTTCTCGACGAATGCTTTTTTTATTTTCTCTGCCATTTCTATTGCGTGACTACTTATTTCGAAATAAAGATTATCTGTAAATAATGTATCAAACTGTATTCCAAGTATTCTTCCTTTTGCCAACAGTCCACTATGCTGTTTTATATAAGTTGTAAAATGAAGCGGTGTATTATTCTTAGTAAATACTACGGCTTCACCCATTAATGCCCCGACCTTCGTACCGCCGATATAGAATACATCGCATAGTGTGGCAAGTTCAGGCAACGTAATGTCTGACTGTTTACTCATAAGTCCATAGCCTAATCTTGCACCATCAATATACAAAGGCATATTATATTTTTTACAGACCTCTGAAATGTTCTTTAACTCCTCTTTTGAATAAAGTGTACCATATTCTGTGGGATATGATATATATACCATTCCCGGAAATACCATATGCTCATGGTTTTCATCATTATAAAAATTGTGCATATAAGAATCTAAATCAGCAGCATTAATTTTACCTTCTGTTTCATCTATTTCCATTACTTTATGTCCTGTATATTCTATAGCTCCTGCTTCGTGTACATTAATATGTCCTGATTTAGCTGTCACTACACCCTCATACTTACTAAGCATCGAAGATATCACAATAGCATTAGTCTGCGTTCCACCAACTAAAAGAAATACCTCTGCATCAGGACATTCACAAGCTGCTTTTATCTTCTTCTTTGCCTGTTCACAATATGTATCAGTTCCATAACCCGATAATTGTTCCATATTAGTTTCTAGCATCTTTCTTAATATTGGTTCACAAGCTCCCTCTGTATAGTCACTTTCAAATGATATAATTCTTTTATTACGCATAACAAACTCCATTTCTGAGCGACTTTTTGCGAAGAGGCGATGAGAAATTCGCACAGGCGATTTCTCATCTGCCATAAGAGCTATTTGCTTTCGCTCAGAAGCAAATAGCTGTGCGAAAAATAATCGCATCAGCATTATTTTTCGCACTAAACTCCATTTCTGATTTATAAAATTTCTTTCAGGTCATCAAGATTAACATTTATGTTCGACATATTCTCACCTGATACCACATTATCCGCTAATTTGAGCTTTCTTTCCTGCAGGTCCATAATCTTCTGTTCGATTGTTCCCTTAGCCACAAGCTTCATGACTGTTAGTGTCTTTATCTGTCCAATTCTGTGAGCCCTGTCGGTTGCCTGATTCTGGACTGCCCCATTCCACCAGGGGTCAAAATGAATGACAATATCTGCTGCTGTTAGGTTAAGTCCTGTTCCTCCTGCCTTTAGCGAAATAAGAAATACAGGTACTTTTTCCTCCTGAAATTCCTCTACCATTTTTCTTCTTTCTTCCTTGGTATTCTTTCCACTAAGCATCAGAACATTTATACCACGTTTTTCTAATTCATCATAGATTCTTAACAACATTTGTACAAATTGTGAGAATACAAGTATTCTATGTCCGCCCTCTATGGCATTTTTGATAAGTTCAATGCAGGTATCCATTTTCCCGGAGCCGCCATGGTAATTCTCATAACAGATATCAGGATTACAACAAATCTGTCTGAGTCTTGTAAGTTCAGCAAGTATTTTTAACTTATCTTCTCTGAATTCCTTGTCATTTTTATTAGCCAGTTCGGTCTTTAATGCATTTACTCTTGCATCGTATAATTTCTGCTGCTCTTCAGTCATATTTACGTAGACAACATTTTCAATCTTAGCAGGTAAATCTTTAAGCACATCACATTTCTCTCTTCTTAATATAAATGGAGACACAACCTTTTTAAATCTGTTAAGTACCTCTTCATCATTATTAAGTACTATAGGCTCTTCGTATTTATCCCTGAATGTCTTATAATCCGATAAATATCCCGGCATTATGAAATCAAAAATACTGTATAAATCACTAAGCCTATTCTCAATAGGTGTACCGGTAAGTGCAAATTTATGTTGTCCTTTCAGGCGTTTAACTGCAATTGATACCTGCGTTGCCGGGTTTTTAATATATTGTGCTTCATCTATAATAATATAGTCGAATTCCTTATTTTCAAATTCTCCAATATCTCTCTTAAGTAAATCATATGACGTTAATAGTATATGATATTCCTCACTATCATCTAACAGATTTTTTCTTCTTTCCTTATCACCGATTATCGTAAGCACTGATAAATCAGGTGCAAATCTGTTAATTTCACTTTCCCAGTTATATACAAGCGAAGAGGGGCACACAATTAATGCTTGTTTCTTGCGTGCTTCTAGCAATGTTATAACCTGAAGTGTTTTACCAAGCCCCATATCATCAGCCAATATTCCACCAAAATTAAAATCTGATAATACTGACAGGAATCTGTATCCGGTTTTCTGATATTTTCTTAATTTGGCATTTAATTCAGCAGGAACACTATAATCTGTCTCCCCAACATCCTTTAGGTCTCTGATAATTTTCTTGAAATCACTGTCACGCCTTATTGTGTCATCTGTAGAAAATTCTTTAAATGTCGAATTAATATATCCCGCATAATAATTCTTAACCTTAAAGTCTCCGCTAAGAATATCCTGTTTCTGAACCATCAGACCTGTGGTTATCTCTGATAAAAATGCCACATTTCCATCATCAATACGTAAAAAATCTCCGTTCTTCATACGGTAATATTTCTTTCGTAATCTATATGCCTGAAGAACCTCATACATTTCTTCCATATTTAATTTATCAGATTCGATATTAATATCGATTAAATTGCCCACAAGACTTATTCCTACAGATGGTTTTGGAACCTGTATTACCCTGAATGAATTAAGGACATCTGCCATAAATACATCTGCAATGTCGTTTAATTTGGCAACACCATCATCAAGAAAATCGAATAATTTATCTTCATCGTTAATCTGCCATTTTCTACTACCTTCTTCGTCCTCAACCACATCAAAATATTGTTGTACGACTTCTAATGCATTACTTTCTCTTGTAATATCCCTGTATTCTCTGCTCTCGTTATGTACTTCAAATACATCATACACATCTTTACCATAGATGGCCTGTAATTTAAGACTTACCTTACCATCATCATTATCAATATAGACATTTATTTTTGCTTTCGTAGGCATATATTCTTCTATATCTATGTCTTCACATACAATACCTATATGCTTCTTAAGTCGTAAAAGTACATTGCCGCAAAATGCCCTGTAGTCCTCTTTATTAATAAAGTCAAAATTCCTGTCATAATACAAATATTTTGATTTCTTCTCTTCCATACTGTTCATTGCCCTGATAAACGGAATTACATCTTTTGAAAATTCTTCTGAACACTTGTATATTTCATTTTCCACCATAAGAAAATCGTGTCTGTCACCATTAATTATCTTTACTGGTTTCATAGCAACACTTATGCCGCAATCATTTTCATTCTTGATCATAAGACACAGATTAGGATTATCCTCAAGAATTCTATATTTTACATTATCTATCGTTATTTCATTTCCCATATATACATTGAATATTCGCTCTAAGAAAAATGGATTGACAGCTAATGACCTGTATTTATTCGAAATCGTAATCTCATTTTCAAAGTTAGAAAATGTAGCCTTGACTAATTCCATAATGAAGTCAAGCCTGGGTAATGATTCCTCAGTAAATACCATTCTATCATGAATTACTGACAGTTTCTTTGAATATTGAATTTTCTTCTTCGCTGCCATATTCTGTGCAAGTCCAACAATATCCTGAACAATAATCATCTTACCGGTTCCGATTTTAGCATTTACATAATAATTAGTAATACCATTTTCATCACCACTTGTGGTAAGACTTAAATCTAAATTAACTCTGCCCTTATCTGTAATACTTTCTTTCGTTATGGCATATTTACGGATTACTTCCTGCAAGTCCTTTGATGTCTCCCTATCCTTGCTGACAGGAACTACCTGCTTCTTCATTATCTCTGTTTTTCTATATTTCAGATATGAAAATGCCACCGCTACACAATGCTTACACATCTTTTCATTAAATCCCTCACAACTACATTGATAACCATATATAGGTTTTTCATCACGTCTTTCATCTACCCATATTATGGAATTATATTTTCTTGCATTTTCTTCGACAATTCCCTTAACAATATTAGCACCTGTCATAGTATCTTTACTTATCTCTAAATCGTTAATCTTCTTACTTCCATACAGATCTCGTCCCTCTTCATATTGTCTGTATCCACAACTACTCAAAATATCCTTTATTTCTAGCATTTTCTTCTCCAATCCGTTTTAGTGCCTATAACATAAACAGGAATAGCACAATTAGTCTTGTTACTATTCCTGTCACATTTTCAAGACCATTTCCTAAAACCCGTAAAATACCTGTAATTATATTTTAGAAATATACTAAATCATCTTCAGGTTTTGTCGACTTTTCGGCACTGATAAGATGAAGTACTGGTCCTTTTCCTCTATATTCTTTTAAAAATTCACGTCTTATTTTTGCTGTAACTGTAACCCAGTCCTTATCATTAAACAAAATTTCTGTGTTGCTCTTGCACAACATTCCCATAAATGATATGTCATCCGCACAACAAGTCATGGCAAATCTTCCCGGAACAAAGCATGTATTAGGATATTTCGGTGGCTTATAAACCATTGCATTAAATTTTACAACTTTCCCATCATATTTCTTAGGATTATCCATTGCATCTACAAACCACATTCCATAGTCATCATCATCTATCTCAATAATGTCTGCATTAATGTCAAATGGTAACTCTTCTTCCTTTAAGGCATCTTCAAAACCTTCTGCTGCTTCATATCCAATCTGTGCTTTCTTATTAAAAATCTTCACACATTTTCTGAATTCATTACGTTTTGTTTCATTTGTACAACGATTTAAGATAACCATATCAGACAATGATAACTGCTCAATAATTATTGAACGCATATTTGTCCAATACATATTAAATGTGGTAGCATCAACTGTTGATATAACCTGTGCAAGTACCCATTCTTCAGGCATATTATCTTCATCAACCGCATCTAATTCCCACATTCCGTTATACTCTATCATAACACGCTCAGGTTTATAGAAGTCCTCACATTTCTTGAAGAATTCATGTGATAAACCATCTTTCTCTTCTACTGTCTCTATGAAAATATTGTTCTTAGACAAAGCAACGGCATCATATTCCTCGATACCCTCCTCGCATACTATAAGAACAGTTTTCTCACCCCTTGAAAATCCCGGGTCATTAAGTGTGTCTCTTATAAAGCTTGTCTTACCGCTTTCAAGTATTCCGGTAAATAAATATACTGGTACTTCTCTATCCTGATTGTTCATATTCTAATCTCCGTTCTGCAAGGCACTTTAATATTTACTTCATTTAAAAGGCAATGCACATTCCTTAATATAGACATATCATTACCTTTTTATTTTATTAATCTGCTAAATAAAATAATTCTTTTAACTTATTTTCGTCAGGATTAGTTCCTATTACACAGATACGTCCTGTATAATCAGGACTTCCCTTTCTAAGTTCATATTCACCTGGAACAAGGTCAAAGTATATCCATTCTCCATTAACATTTGGAAGCATACCTTTTGCTCTTAAGATGACACCATACTCGTCTGTATTAGCAAGTTTATCAAGTGCTGCCTTAACCTCTTCTTCAGTATATTTTCTAGGTGTCTCTGTTCCCCAGCTTGTGAATACATCATCTGCATGATGGTGATGATGTCCTTCATGGTCATGTCCACAGCCACACTCTCCATCGTGATGATGGTGTTCATGGTCTTCATGGTCATGTCCACAGCCACACTCTCCATCGTGATGATGGTGTTCATGGTCTTCATGGTCATGTTCACAGCCACACTCTCCATCATGATGATGGTGTTCATGGTCTTCATGGTCATGTCCACAGCCACACTCATCATGGTCGTGGTGATGATGTCCACATTCAGGGCAAACATCTTCTTCTGCTAATAATTCTTCAGCAAGTGAACCAGATTTCTCCATAGCAGCAAGTATCTGTAAACCATTAATATCTTCCCATGGTGTTGTGATAATTGTTGCATTTGGATTATGCTCCTTTAATAAGCCGACACATTCTGCCATCTTAGCCTCAGGCATCTTCTGTGAACGACTGATAACTATAGTTCCTGCACTTTCAACCTGATTATTGAAGAATTCACCGAAGTTCTTCATATACATCTTAGTCTTAAGACCATCTACAACTGCTGTTGTGCTGTTAAGTATTATATCCGCTGTCTCCGATTCCATAACATCTGTTACAGCCTTGATAACATCTGATAATTTACCTACTCCTGATGGCTCAATAATGATTCTGTCAGGTGCATATTTATCAATAACTTCTTTAAGTGCTGTACCGAAATCTCCTACTAACGAACAACATATACAACCTGAATTCATCTCTGTAATCTGAACGCCTGCATCTTTTAAGAATCCACCATCGATACCGATTTCACCAAACTCATTCTCGATAAGAACAAGTTTCTCACCCTTTAATCCTTCCTCAAGTAATTTTTTTATTAATGTTGTCTTTCCAGCTCCTAAGAAACCAGAAATAATGTCTATTTTCGTCATAATATTATGTCCCTCTTTCTATTGATTTTCCGTAACTTTTAGTATAACTCTTTCCCACTCTTTGTCAAGTGGGCAGTTTAGCAATATTTATCAATAAAACGCGGGATTTTTATATAGCAAGTTATAAATTATATTTATACAATGTTTGAATTATATTATTCTAAATAGCTGCAAAATTCATTAATTACTTCTTCAACTGTACTTATTTTATTTATCTTATATGCATTAGCACCACAAAATACTAATCCATTTTCAACATCACCTCTTACTGCATTTATCAATGCCTGAGATATACAATATCTTGTTGTATTCATATTACATTTTTTTATACAGCCTCTACATTTCTTTACGTCTATTTTATTATCCTTAACATATTCAGTAAATTTATTTTTTATGGCTCTTCCTGGCATTCCAACAGGACTTTTTACTATTACAATATCTTCCTTCCTGCAATTAATAAATGCTTCTTTATATCTGATATCTGCATCACACTCTTCTGTTGCAATAAATCTGGTAGCTATCTGATATCCATCAACACCTAGTTTCTTATATCTTTCAATATCTGCTTTTTCTGAAATTCCTCCCGCAACTATGACTGGTATTTTACAATGAAATTTATCATCATATTCTTGAATAAGAACAATGATTTTCTTGATTTCTTCATCATATTGTTCATTTGTAATGCCAAGAACATCTTCACTTTTGAATCCCAAATGTCCACCTGCCAATGGACCTTCTATTATGATTGCATCAGGTAATCTGTTATATTTTCTAGACCACATTTTAATTATAACCTCAGCTGCCTTCTTAGAAGAAATAATTGGAATTATCTTTGTATCAGAACCTTCTACAAGTTCAGGCAGCTCTAATGGCAGACCAGCCCCCGATATAATTATGTCAGCTTTGTTTTCAACAGCAGTCTTAACATATCTTTCATAATTCCTTGTGGCATACATAATATTTACAGCTAATATTCCACCTGCTGCTATTTCTTTTGCTTTCTTAATTTCTTCGCCCAGAACCCTTAAATTAGTCTCTAAAGGCGACTTTTCATAATATTTATCATTAAAACCAATCTGTGCTGCTGAAATACATCCAACACCACCATATTTACTTACATGTCCGGCCAGATTACCAAGGCTTATTCCGACGCCCATTCCACCTTGAAAAATAGGTATTTTTATTTCCAGATTACCAATTTTTAATGTTTTCACTTTTAACCATTCCTCGCTTCATAAACTTTAGAATTTTCTAAATCTCTCATATCTTTCATCTCGTATTTCTGCTCTGCTTTTATCACTATAATACGCAATAAAATCTGTAATACCATTTACTAACTCTTTAACAGTTTCTTCCATATTATTAACCGTCATATCTTCGCTTTCACTTATTATTCTGTCTATAATATGTAGATTTTTTAAATCATCTGCCGTAATCTTCATAACCTCAGCTGCTTCATCAGCTCTTTCTGCATCTTTCCACAAAATAGCTGCAAAACCTTCAGGTGATAGAATTGAATATGTAGCATTTTCAAGCATAAATATATTGTTGGCAACACCTAATGCAAGTGCTCCACCACTACCACCTTCACCAATAAATATTGACAAAACCGGTACACTTAAATCTGACATTTCATATATTGCCCTTGCTATTGCTTCTCCCTGACCTCTTTCCTCTGCTTCAATTCCACAATATGCACCGGGTGTGTCCACAAAACATATGACCGGCTGATTGAATTTATCTGCAAGTTTCATAAGACGTACAGCCTTTCTATACCCTTCCGGATTAGGCATTCCAAAATTTCTCTTAATATTTTCTTTGGTATTTCGGCCTTTCTGCTGTCCAATTACCGTCACTTCCCTGCCTTGGAATCTTGCCACGCCTCCCACAACTGCACTGTCATCTCCAAACAATCTGTCTCCATGTAATTCCAAAAAGGAATCAAATATTTTAGAAATATAATCAAGCGCTGTTGGTCTGTCATTTCTTCTTGAAATCTTAACCTTTTCAATTGCTGATAAAGTATCTTTGCTCATATATGCCTCCATACTACAGTTGCATTTACTGTGTCCATCCAAGTAAATATGCTATTGTTTTTCTTAATTTACGCCTTGTTACAATCATATCCACAAATCCATGTTCTAATAGAAATTCCGATGACTGAAATCCTTCTGGAAGTTTTTGTCTTATGGTCTGCTCAATTACTCTTGGTCCTGCAAAACCCGCTAATGCGCCTGGTTCAGCTAATATATAATCTCCAAGCATTGCAAAACTTGCCATAACACCACCTGTTGTCGGATCCGTTAATACAGAAATATATCTTAGACCTGCATTACTATGTCTTTTCAGTGCCTGTGATGTTTTCTCCATCTGCATTAAGGAAACAATTCCCTCTTGCATTCGCGCACCTCCGGAACAACATAAAATAACTACAGGAAGTTTTTCCACAGTAGCTCTTTCTATCATTTTAGTGATTTTTTCTCCAACATTATGTCCCATGCTTCCCATCATAAAATTGGCTGACATAACAGCAATGCCTATCTTAATTCCACATATTTCCCCGAATCCTGTAACAACTGCTTCATCAAGATTTGTCTTTTTCTTAAGACTTTTTAACTTATCCTCATATCCGGGAAATTCTAAGGGATTATACATGGTAAGATTGCTATCCGTCTCTGTAAATGTATTTTCATCAATAAGCATACTGATTCTTTTTCTCGGCTCTATACGAAAATAATTATTGCATTTAGGACAAATATAATAATTTTCTACTATATCATCTGTACATATAATTTCTCCACATTTATCGCACTTAGAAAACAATCCATCAGGTACACTTGGATTCCTTGTGGCATTCTTCTGTCTTTCACTGTTTTTAATCTGTTTTCGTTCCTTACCCGTAAGTGTATCTTTCTTAAAAAGCTCTTTAAGCATAATTTTCACACTTTCTCCATTCCATTAGCCTATTTTCATCTCATTTTCGATAAATCCGGTATCAAACTTACCACTATCGAATTTATCATTATTAATAATTGAATATTGAAAATCTAAATTAGTTGTAACACCATCGATAATCAATTCCCCTAATGCACTTTTCATTTTGCTTATTGCCGCTACTCTGTCTTTGTCATATACAATTACTTTAGCAATTAATGAATCATACATTGATGGAATCGTATAGCCTGAATATAATGCGGTGTCCACTCTTACTCCATTTCCTCCCGGTAAATGTATGTCATTAACTGTACCGGGACTTGGCATAAATTTATGCATTGGATCTTCTGCATTAATTCTACATTCAATTGCATGTCCACTTATATTTATATCATCTTGTGAAATATCTAGTATCTCGCCATCGGCAATTCTTATCTGTTGCTTAATCAGGTCAATGCCTGTCACCATCTCAGTAACTCCATGCTCAACCTGTATTCTGGTATTCATCTCTATAAAATAATATCTGTCTGTACTATCTAACAGAAACTCGATTGTTCCTGCACTATAATATCCGGCAGCTTTAGTAGCCAAAATTGCCTGTTTTCCCATTTCTTCTCTAAGTCTGTCATCTATTGCCGGTGAAGGGGATTCTTCAATAAGTTTCTGGTGTTTTCTCTGTACTGAACAATCACGTTCTCCCAGATGTAAAACATTTCCATATTTATCTGCAAGAATCTGAAATTCTATATGTCTTGATGAGGCTATATATTTCTCAATATACATGGCATCATCTGAAAAACCATTTATTGATTCTGTCTGGGCAGTTACGAATTTCTCTTCAAATTCTTCAGAGTTATTTACAACTCTCATTCCTTTTCCACCACCACCCGAGCTCGCTTTTATCATAACGGGATATCCTATGCTGTCTGCGATTTTCTTAGCCTCTATCACATCATATACAGCACCATCAGAACCGGGAATAATAGATACGCCTGCTTCCTTCATAGTCTTTCTTGCCTGCGATTTATTTCCCATCATATCTATAATATCAGCTGATGGACCAATAAATGTAATATTACATTTCTCACATATCCTTGCAAATTTACTGTTTTCGGACAGAAAGCCAAATCCCGGATGAATCGCATCTGCGCCTGTTGCTATAGTTGCACTGATTATTCTTTCTATATTGAGATAACTATCTGATGCCTTATCCCCACCTATGCAGATTGTTTCATCTGCTAATTGTGCATGAAGTGAATTTCTATCAACTTCCGAACATACTGCAACTGTGGCGATTCCCATCTCTCTACATGCCCTGATTATTCTTACGGCTATTTCTCCTCTATTTGCAATCAGAATTTTCTTAAACACGCTTTTTCCTCCATTATGATATAACAAAAGTAAGCTCTGCCTGTGCATATAACTTTTCATCATCATATGCCCTTGCAAATGCTATACCGACAGGTCCTTTTTGCTTGATAAGTTCAACTTCCAAAGTAAGTACATCTCCGGGAGTTACTTTATTCTTAAATTTTGCCTTGTCAATGCCTCCAAAATATGCTGTTTTGCCTGTATATTCTTCCATAGATAAGCAGATTACTGCTCCTACCTGTGCTAATGCTTCTATAATAAGTACGCCTGGCATAACAGGTTCGTCTTCAAAATGGCCTGCGAAAAATGGCTCATTATATGTAACACATTTTCTGCCTATTGCTCTTTTTCCAGGCTCAATTTCTATTATTCTGTCTATTAGTAAAAATGGCGACCTGTGTGGTAAAATCTTCTTGATTTCTTTTATATCTAACATCTATCTTCCTCTTTCCTATTTTACCAGGACTCTTATGCCTGATTTTCTGTTTTCAATCTGATATCATTACCCTTTTGGCTTATGAATGATTTGAAATTGTCTGCTTTTTTTATCATTTTCATTATTATATTTATTTAATCTCATATAATAATTGTCCATATTCCACAGTCTGTCCATTCGTAACATCAACAGATGCAATTACTCCATCATATGGTGATTCAATATCATTCATAATCTTCATTGCCTCAATAATTCCGATAACCTGACCTTTTGTAACTGTGTCACCAACTTTAACAAAAGGTTCTCCTCCCTCAGTTGCAGAACTATAAAATGTTCCTACAATCGGTGATTTTACCTGGTTAATATCTTCACCACTGAAATCCTTTGTACTGTCTTTTATGTTATCTTTTGTATTACTTTCAGTACTATATTCTTCAAAAAATTTATCTGCATTTTCAAAATTAAAATCAGATTTATTAATTGACATCTTATTTTTAGATTTTATTACTATTTTTTTACCATCTTCTTCATAAGAAAAATAACTTAATTTTCTATCAGATACTTTATCAATAATTTTTAAAATATTATCAACTTCCATAATTACCTCATTTCTGACTCGTCATAAATACCTTTTATTTTGAATGAAAATAAAAGCAGAATCGTATAAAATATGAATATTATCTAAATTCTTTCACACTTTTCTGTCTTTATTATTCCTTGAATTTTTTTACCATAATACTGCCATTATGGCCTCCAAAACCAAGCGAATTAGACAATGCATAATTTACTTTTCTATCTTTTCTCGCTTCTTTTGTATAATTCAGATCAAGTTCTTCATCTTCTATCTGATATCCTGCCGTTTCATGGATAAAATCTTCCATAACACTCTTAACACATACTATGAATTCAACTGCTCCGGCAGCACCTAACATATGTCCAATCATTGATTTGGTAGAATTAATATTTATATTATATGCATCTTTACCGAATGCCTTTTTTATTGCTCTTGTTTCAAATAAATCATTATGATGTGTACTTGTTCCATGTGCATTTATATAGTCAACTTCGCTTGGTGAAATTCCTGCTTCCTCAATTGCTAAAAGCATTGCTCTTGCAGCTCCATCACCGTCTTCTGCTGGTGATGTGATATGGTAGGCATCGCATGTCGCTCCATATCCGACGACTTCTGCTAAAATTTTCGCACCTCTTTCCATTGCATGCTCGTAAGATTCAAGTACAACAATTCCTGCACCCTCACCCATAACGAAACCACTTCTTTCCTTGTCAAATGGTATAGATGCTCTAGTCTTATCTTCAGTAGATGTTAGTGCCGTCAATGCACTGAACCCACCAATTCCTATTGGTGTTACAGCTGATTCAGTTCCGCCACACACCATTACATCTGCCTCTCCATATTGAATATATCTTGCTGCATCACCAATACAATGTGTACCTGTTGCACATGCTGTAACAATATTTGTGCATTTTCCTTTTAATCCATATGTAATTGCAACGTTTCCAGCTGCCATATTACTAATCATCATTGGAACAAGCATTGGTGAAATTCTATTAGGTCCTTTTTCCAGTAATCTTGCATGTTCTCTTTCCATTGCCTGCAGGCTTCCAATACCTGATCCAACACACACACCAATTCTGTTTAAATCTTCTTTTTCCAGGTCAATTTCTGCATTTCTAATTGCCTCACCGGCAGCAACTACTGCATATTGGCAAAATAATTCCATTCTTCTCGCTGCTTTTTTGTCCATATAATCTTCAGGATTATAATTCTTTACTTCAGCCGCTAATTTAACTTTAAAATCAGTTGTATCAAACTTAGTAATATTATCTATACCAACTTTTCCTTCTTTTATATTGTTCCAAAATTCTTCAACATTATTTCCAATAGGTGTAATTGCACCCATACCGGTAACTACTACTCGTTTCATTCCTGCCTCCTGTTTTGATGTCTTCTCCATATGAATAAACACATCATCAATATCTATCTTTAACTTATTGTTTGTTATCGTTATAATCCAAGACCACCATCTACCATAATTGTCTGTCCGGTTATATAATCAGACATATCTGATGCTAAAAACAGTGCTGCTTTTGCAATATCTTCTGGTCTTCCAACTCGTTTTGAAGGAATTGTCTTCACTATCTCTTCAACATACTTATCATCTAATACTTTTGTCATATCGGTCTCTATAAATCCTGGAGCAATTGCATTTATATTAATTCCCTTTGAACTCATTTCTTTAGCAAAGCTTTTGGTAAGCCCAATTATTCCTGCCTTAGATGCAGAATAATTAGCCTGTCCTGCAATACCATTCACACCCGAAATAGACGAAATATTAATAATTTTTCCTGATTTATTCTTTAGCATATATTTAGTAACATGTTTTATACAATTGAATGTTCCTTTTAGATTCGTCCTGATTACATCATCAAATTCTGATTCTGACATTCTAAGAATAAGGTTATCTCTTGTAATACCTGCATTGTTAACCAATATATCAATTGCACCATATTCTTTTATAATATCATCCATCATTTTCTTAGACATTTCATAATCTGATATATCTGCCTGATATGGAATCGCTTTTCCACCAAATGCCTTAATCTCTTCTACAGTTTTTAATGCTGCCTCCTTAGAACCATAGTAGTTAATTACTACTGTTGCTCCCTGCTTTGCAAATTCTGTGGCAATTCCTTTTCCTATACCTTTTGCACTACCTGTCACAATGGCTATTTTATTTTCTAAAAGCATATGTATCCTCCAAATCTTAATATATTCTATTTAAAATTATATATCTTACAAGTTTCATTCTTCTTCATTATATAAACTGATAAGTTACCTGATTCAATGCTATTTTAATTCAATTAATTTTTTTAAATCATTGATGCAGTTTATATTCATAACACTAACATTTCTATCTGTCTTTTTCACAAGACCACTTAATGTTCTTCCTGGTCCAATTTCTATGAACGTATCCACACCATCAGCAATCATATTTTTAACTGACTGTTCAAACATAACAGATGATGATACCTGTTTCTCGAGTAAATCTTTGATATACTGTATATCTTTATTCTTATCTATATATAATGCATTAACATTTGCAACATACGGAATTACCGGCTTATTAAATTCCACATTCTCAATATATTTTCTAAGTTCTCTTCCTGCTTCTGCCATCATTTCAGAATGGAAAGGTCCGCTTACTTTAAGCTCAACTACACGTTTTGCTCCAATCTCTTTAAGTTTCTGTGCTGCCATAGCAACAGCTTCTCTCTCTCCTGAGATTACTAACTGACCCGGACAGTTATAATTGGCAACGGATACAATTCCTTCAGTTTCTTCACATACTCTAGATACAATCTCATTATCCAGTCCTAAAACCGCCATCATAGTACCCTTTCCATCAGGAACTGCTTCCTGCATAAGGATTCCTCGTTTTCTTATAGTCTTAAGGGCATCTGCGAATTTCATAACATCTGAAGCAACCAAAGCATTATATTCTCCGAGACTAAGTCCACAACACACATCCGGCTTTATTCCAATTTCAATAACAGCCTTATATATTGCCATACTGGTTGTAAGAATTGCTGCCTGGGTATATTCAGTTTCATTTATTAAATCGTTCTCATTAAAGCAGATATTTTTTATATCAAAGTCTAAAATTTCATCTGCTATGTCGTATATTTTTCTGCACTCGTCTAATTCTTCATAAAAGTCTTTGCCCATTCCAATATATTGAGCGCCCTGTCCGGGAAAGATAAAAGCTATTTTACTCATACTATTCTCCATTCCGCAGGCACAATGTGCCGGAGGAATCGCGAGCCAAATATCAGATTTGGCTCTGCGATAAATGCTAAATGTGTTGCCTGCTACACATTTAGCTGTGTAAAAAATCAGATATCAATCTGTATTTTTCACACTAATCTCCATTCCGCAGTAATTTATCTGCCTCTGATACTATTTCTGTTATTATCTGTTCACAACTCTGCCTTTTACTTATAAGTCCTGCAATCTGCCCTGCCATAAATGAACCATTATCTTTGTCTCCATCTATAACCGCTTTTCTAAGTGAACCAAGTGTCATTCTTTCTAATTCTTCATATCCGACACCATTATGTTCTAATCTTATATATTCTTTAGTCATTTTATTTCGTAATACTCTTACAGGATGACCTGTTGTGGTTCCTGTTACTACTGAATCAATGTCTTTTGCATTTATTACCTTTTCTTTATAATTATCATGGATTATACATTCATCAGCCACAAGAAATCTCGTACCTATCTGCACTGCTGTAGCACCTAACATAAATGCTGCTGCCATTCCCCGGCCATCGCCAATTCCTCCAGCTGCTATTACTGGTATATCAATAGCATCGACCACCTGTGGAACAAGCGTCATTGTTGTAGAACTACCAATATGTCCACCTGATTCACATCCTTCTGCAATTACAGCATCTACACCGCGTTTAGCAACTCTTTTAGCAAGTGCTACTGATGCCACTACAGGTATTATTTTAATTCCTTTTTCCTTCCACATTTCAAAATATTTTTCTGAATTACCAGCTCCTGTTGTTACAACATTAACTTTCTCTTCAGCTACCATATATGCTATCTCCTCAGCACTTGGGCTAAGCATCATAATATTTACACCAAATGGCTTGTCTGTAAGTTCTCTGGTCTTTCGTATCTCATTTCTGACATATTCTACCGGTGCACCTCCTGCTGCTATAACTCCAAGGCCCCCAGCATTTGATACTGCTGATACAAGATTGTGTTCAGCTACCCATGCCATTCCACCTTGAAATATTGGATATTTAATGTTTAACATTTCACATATATTTGTATTCATTTTGATGTAATCCTTTCTGTTTTTTTCTGAAAAAAGGTCAAAAAATAAAGGGATAAGAAAAATTATATCTCATGATATATTTTTATCCACTTTATTTTCAGATTCGGATTTGTGAATATATGTATATACAATCCGTCTATTCTTAATTCATCTATATTATATCTGAATCTTCGTGTCTATAATTATGACTGTTTATCCTCTAAGTATTTAACAATATCACCAACTGTTGACATTTTTTCTAAATCTTCAGTTGGAATCTCTATTCCATATTCATCTTCGATTGACATTACCATCTGGAATAAATCTAGTGAATCTGCCCCTAAGTCATCTTTAAATGTTGACTCAAGTGTAATCTTATCTTCTTCAACTCCTAATTCTGATGCTATAATTTCTTTTACTTTTTCAAACATTTTATCCTCATTTCTGCGTCATCTACGCTAACTTTAATCTTTTCTTCTTAACAGTTGCTACTACCGTTATCGTTGTTAAGGCAGCTGCTAAAACTGTGCCTGAAACAATCATTCCGACTTTTACTGGCTTTCTATTAATAAATCTGTCTTTTTCAAAATTATCATTTTCTAAAAAAGAAACATCAATATTTGAAAACATATCAACTAATTCTCTGTCACTCATATCCGTTCTCCTCAAATTTAATTTTTATTTTTGATTTGATTCTTGAAACCTTGCAATCTACTGCTGAAACCGTCATCATCATTGCTCTTGCAATCTCTTTTGAAGACTGAAGATAGAAAAAACGTCTTATTGAAATCTCTTTATCTTTCTTCGGCATTTCTCCAATTATTTCATTAAGTAATATAACCTTTTCGCGGTTAATTAACTTATTTTCAACATTCTGGCTTTCATCAGCATACGTTGCTGCAATATCCGTCAAATCTTCATAAGACATATTCTCTTCTTTTCTTCCAATATCTCTTAACCGGTTTATTGCCGTATTTCGCAAAATTACTTTCAAATAAGTTTTAACTGAAGCTTTTTCTAAATCGTATTTACCTATGTTATTCCAGAATTTCAAATATGTATCATTAATACATTCTTCTATATCTTCAGCTCGTCCACCCAGAATTCCATATGCTATGTGATATAACAATTTCTCATATTTGTCTGCTATCAAGGAAATGCACTGTTCATTTTTTTCCTCAATCAGAGTTATTAATTTCTTATCATGCACGATAGAACCTCCTGTTACTTACTATCTTTTCTTAGGTTCATATACATATACACCACTTTTTTATTTATCTTTCAAATTTTTTTAATTTTTATATTGTCTTATTAATCTTTCAATCTCTTTATCAACTTTATCAACTATATTATCCGGTCCTGTTATCTTAACTTTTTCACCTAATCCTATTATCCATGCTATAAACTGCATACTTACTGCCACTTTCACACTTACCGTAAAATGCTCACTATCTTTCTTTATAATAGGAATGTCCTTACCAAATCTGTCAATAATAACACCCGCCATACTATTATGACATTCTAATCTCACGGTTTCTTCTACACCACCGAACATTCCAAACATTCTTTTTGCATATACAGCCATATTAAACTCTTTGAAGCTGTCCTTTCCATCCCGCTTCTCTCTGACAGTCTCAATGTGTAACATCTTATCCACTCTGTAATGCTTAATCTTCTTATCCCGACTATCGAATCCAATCAGGTAATAATTCTCATCATCCCATGACAATGCCCATGGACTTACATTATAATATTCGCCATCTCTTTTTAATTCCATTTCCTTATTAACATTCCATTGGAAATATTGAAACTTTATCTTAGAATTCTCAGCAATTGCCGTATGTATCGCATCAACACTATAATATATACTTTCATTCATAGTTTTTACACGGTCTGTCACGAATACCTGTCTTTGTAACTTAGATGCATCATATTTACTTCCAAGTTCTTCAATCTTTTTAATTAACTCCATTGATTTCTTCTCGGTTATAAATTTAGCAGACTGTACCGAATCGACTAATAATTTTAATTCAGCCAATTCAAACTGCCTGCTTGCAACATAATAACTACATGTATTATTTTTCTTTTCACTCTGAATATCAATACCATAATACTTAAGAGTATCTATATCATTATATACACTCTTTCTCTCTGCTGAAATATTATATTTATTCAGTTCACTTATAATTTCAGGCATAGTAAGTCTATGCTCTTCATCTGTTTCTTCAAGCATTATCCTCATAAGATATATTAGTTTTAGTTTCTGGTTTGTTCCTTTAGCCAAATTCATATCCTCCTTAATCGTTTCATATCTACCTGATATGAAAACCACTTTCGTATTCTTCAAGTGGTATATTATGATAATCTAACCTGTCTATCATAATATACTGTCCCTGATTAATAAGCTTTAACATTTCATTTATCTGCCTTTCAGTTCCTTGTGCTTCCATTAATACCGAACCGTCCCATTCGTTCCTGACCCATCCTGTTACACCACAACCATCTGCTGCATATTTAGCCCTGTAACGAAAACCAACACCCTGAACTGCACCTGTAAAATGAATCTCTTTTCTTATAATTTTATTTTCTACTGACATAATTCCTATCTCTTTTCCTTTTAAAAGTATTTCAATTATACAGCCCTGCATAATTTTTTATATATCTTTTCAAGCTTATGTCTGGTATTAATTACATCTTTGGTTGTTTTATTAATATTTTTACCCATTTTTCCTATCTTCATATGCGTTATCATATTAATAAAACTATCGTTAGTATACATATCTAATAAAGAAGCTAATTTTTCTGAATTCATTTTAATATACCTGCACTTACTAATTCCTTTTAATATGTCATTGAGTTGTGATATTGATTCTTCTGCCGTTTGTATCTGAAAATCCGCCTCTTCAAGTGCAAGATTCTTAGTTGCTGATGAATAAAAACTCTTACTAAGTATATCAAATAAACTCGTCCTGCTTCCTTCATTAACTGCAGCCCCGGCATCATTAAGTGCCTTTAATGCTTCATCTGCTAATTCAATGGCATCAAGTATCACTGCCTGCAATTCGGCTATATTGTTAATTTCATCAATATCATCATTTTCGTCGTATATCTCGTAGCCTTCCGGTAAGTTCAGATGTAATTCTTCCGCTAATTTTATTACTTCATCATCATTTAAATCATCACTTACATCTTCTAAATCTTTATCCGTAAATCTCTTCGAGGATTTATTTAGTGCATATCTGAATACACTACCACTACAAAAATACGATATTTCTGAAAGATTGTTTCCCGAAAATGTCACTCCGTGATTAACAGCTTCTTTTATAAAATTATCTGCGCCATTAATATCTCCATCAAATATCTGATATAGAACTGTAACTATATCTTCTTCTTTACCATAATCCGTTAACACCCTTGAGCGTCTCTTAGAATACTCTTCATTCCATTCAAATATACCATCATAGAACTGCTCCCAGCTTACAGGCGTTGTGTCTGAAACCATCTTCTCTTCATATTCAGAAGCAATATTCTCCGGTAATTTTAATCCATATTTTCTAGCAAGTTTTACAACTACATCTTCCTCTATAATATAATATAGGTTCTCTATATCTTCATCAGTAAAGCTATCCGCTGAACTATATAGTGCTCTATCGAAATACTCTCTGTCACAGCTTCCGAAAATGTCTGAAAGTTCATCAGAGTTGAATTTTATACCTTTATCAAGTGCCTTATTTAATAAACTATTAGCACCTTTCTTATCTTCGGATCCGATTATCAATATTACGTCTGCAATTTCCTTTGGAGAACCAAATTCTTCTAGTGATGGTATCATTTTAACAACTGTACTTACTTCACAATTGTCCGCCTTTTCATAGAATTCTGACCACTTCATATCTATTATCCTCCTTGGTAAATCTATCTACTTTCATTGTTTACTTATAGCTATCTTTCTTTTGCTCATTATAACACAAAAGTCCACAAATGTCTTTTTATTCTGACATCTGTGGACTTATTTCACCACTTTTTATAATTTTACTTTTTTTCTCTGAAAATACTTCTAAAAATTATGCTCTTAATTCAATCTCTAATTCTCTCTTAAGATTCTTAAGAATCTTATTAACAAATCTGTCTACTGATTCTGCTTCAAAAGCTTCTTCCTTAGGTGTAAATTCTATTGTAAATGCCATACTCTTCTTGTCAGCAGGAATCTGTTCGCCTTCATATACATCAAATAATGTGATTGATTTAATGTAATTGCATGATTTCTTTATGCAGTCTTCAACCTGACCACAAGTTATATCTTTATTCATAACAAGTGCAAGGTCACGCTTCTCTTCAGGAAATTTTGGCAATGGTGTGAACATAGTCTTTCTGTCATACCACTGTGACATAAGTTTAAGATCCATTTCCATTACATACATATCGCCGCGAACTCCAAGGTTCTTAACAACATCATATGCAACTTTTCCTAAATAACCAATTTCGATTCCCTCACATTTGATTATAGCTGTCTGATATGGATGGAGGAATGATTTCTTAGCAGGTTCATATTCAAAATCAAGACAAAGTGTTTCAGCTACTGTCTCTGCTATTCCTTTAAGTGTAAAGAAATCCTCATCATCACCCCAGATACCTACGCAAAGTGTTTCTCTTTCATCAGGATAATCTGTTAAAGGAAGTGACTTTGGTATGAATACATTACCTACTTCAAATAATCTTCCAGTTTCATTATCTTTCTTCATATTTCTTGCAATAGCATTAATCATAGAAGCTGCTAATGTCGTTCTCATCAATGAAAGGTCCTCATTAATAGGATTAATAATACTAATTGCTTTTCTCTCTTTTGCATCTTCAGGTAATTTAAGCATATCTAAATCTGCCGGTGAGAAGAATGAATAATGTATAGCCTCGTATGCACCAATACTGCAAAGTGCCTTCTTAAGCTTAAGTTCTTTCTTCTGTTTCTGGTTAATTCCGCCCATTGTCACCTTTGCATCAGGCATAAATGTCGGAACAACGTTATCATAACCATACATACGAATTACTTCTTCAGCAACATCTGGATATGAATCCATATCTTCTCTATATGCAGGAACTTGTAGTATCAACTCATCACCATTAATTGATGGTGCAAAATTAAGATTTTTCATTATCTTAATTATATCTTCATCAGGTACTACAATTCCTAATACGTCATTTACTCTCTTAACACTTACTTTCATCTCATGTGGCTCTACTGAATTACCTACATTTACATCAATATGTGTTGAAGATACTTTACCACAGCCTAATTCCTCTATTAAATGAAGTGCACGTTTCATAGCTAATACTGTTGAATATTCATCAACACCTTTTTCATATCTTGCACTTGCATCTGAACGTTTACCAAGACTTCTTGCTGTCTTTCTTATATTATCGCGGGCAAATTTAGCAGATTCAAACATTACTGCTTCAGTCGTATCTCTGATTTCTGAATTAAGTCCACCCATAACACCTGCTAATGCTACCGGTTTAACTCCATCACAGATTACAAGGTTATTAGAATTAAGTGTATATTCCTGTTCATCTAATGTAACGATTTTCTCTTCGTCATTAGCACGTCTTACGTTAATTGCGTTGCCCTCAAGATATGAGCAGTCAAATGCATGCATTGGCTGACCGATTTCTTTCATAACATAATTAGTAATATCAACTACATTTGAAATAGCACCTATTCCTACTAATTCAAGTCGTCTCTTCATCCACTGAGGAGATTCACCCATCTTAACATCATATACATAATGTGCAATGTATCTTGGGCATAAATCTGATGCATCAACTGTTACATTAAAGCCATCTTTCTTAACTTCTGTCTCTGTATAATCTGTAGCAGGCATCTTTAAGTCTGTATTAAGGATAGCTGCTACTTCTCTGGCAATACCAAGAATACTCTGACAATCAGGTCTGTTAGCAGTAATGGCTATATCAAATATCCAGTCATCAAGTCCAAGAATAGGCTTAACATCAGCACCTGCTTCAGCATCTTCAGGTAATACTAACAATCCGTTGTAATCTCCGCCCTTAAACATATTGTCATTTACACCAAGTTCAACACCTGAACAAAGCATACCAAATGACTCATAGCCACGAAGTTTACCCTTCTTAATTGTCATAACACCCTCAACTGTCTTATGGTCTTTAGCTGTTGCATATACTGTTGCACCTACAAGAGCAAGTGGGAACTTTTCACCTGCTTTAACATTATTTGCACCACAGCATATCTGGAATGTTCCATGCTCGCCTGCATTTACCTTACAAAGACTTAAGTGTGTATCAGGTATTCCCTCACATTCTTCTACAAGCCCAACAACTACATTACTGATGTCTTTACCGACTTCATAACGTTCTTCTACTTCAAAACCACTTGAAAATAATCTTTTCTCAAGTTCTTCCGGAGTAATATCTATATCTACATATTCTTTTAACCAGCTCAATGGTACTAACATAATAATCCTCCTTTTCGCCTAGTCATCTAACTGTTTTAATACACGTAAATCTGACTCAAATAATAACTTGATATTATTTATTCCGTATTTAAGCATTGCTGTTCTTTCAATACCAATACCAAATGCAAGTCCGCTGTATTTTTCAGAATCAATTCCACAGTTCTCTAATACTTTTTTATTAACGATACCTGCTCCAAGAATCTCTATCCAGCCTGTACCTTTACATAATTTACAGCCTTTTCCACCACATTCAAAACAACTGCAGTCCACTTCAACTGATGGCTCTGTAAATGGGAAATATGATGGTCTTAAACGTGTTACAGTTCCCTCGCCGTATATCTTCTGTACAAATACATCTAACATACCTTTAAGGTCACAAAGTGTAATCTTCTCATCTACAACAAGTCCTTCCATCTGTGTAAACATTGGAGAATGTGTTGCATCATCATCTGAACGGAAAACCTTACCAGGTGAAAGAATCTTGATAGGAGGCTTCTTGCTTTCCATAACGTGAATCTGTCCTGCTGAAGTCTGTGTTCTTAATAAAAATTCAGGCGATAAATAGAATGTATCCTGCATATCACGCGCAGGATGATCCTTTGGTGTGTTTAGTGCAGTAAAGTTATAGTAATCATTTTCAATTTCTGAACCCTCATACACTTCAAATCCCATTCCCTGGAATACATCTATTAACTGATTTCTCATCTGTGTAATAGGATGAAGATTACCTGTCTGTTTAGTCTTAGCAGGTATTGTAACATCTATTTTCTCTGATTCATACTTTTCTTCTAATTCTTTTGCTTTAATCTTTTCTTCTATTTCTGCAAAATAATTAATTGCCCATTCCTTTAATTCGTTTACACCTTTACCATAGCTGGCACGTTCTTCAGGTGCAATATTACGCATTTCTTTCATTAATTGTCCAATCTGTCCAACTTTTGAATCAAGAAATGATTTCTTAAAATCATAAACAGCCTTGGAATTTGTCAGTTCTTTTTCACCATCTAAGATTTTCTGCTTAATACTTTCTAATGCTTCATTCATCGATGATTATCCTCCATTCATATATTTTATTTATTTGATTATTTTATTGGATTATCCTGTCTGACCTGCGACTATTTATACCGCTTTACACACACTTTATGTGACATCTTCCTATGTCAAAACGTGCGTATCCTTGCAGCGCGTTTGCTGTATGGGAAATACTAAAATTCTTCCAGACATCAAAAAATCCCAGCCAGGACTTTCTCCTAGCTGGGACGAATATTATCCGCGGTACCACCCATATTCTTACATATCTGATATCTTATTTACTTGATATCCGTTATATAAAATACATCAGTATTTATATCTGATTATATATACTTATATCTGTATATGATTAGATATCTTCTTATTCATATCTTTATTATGATTTATATATCTTCTGATATGTAAACTCTCGATGTGATTAACGCTCACTCACGTCGCCTCCTACTTATATTTTATTACAAATATTTCAAAGACAATGCTCCGGTGTGAAATTTCAATCTATGAATATCTTAAACCGCTTACAGCCGATGGCGATTATTCTCTAAAAGATTCTTCATAATCTACTTTGCACCCTCAATGCATATTATATTGAATTGTTATTTCAAAACCATTTCTGATTTTATCACATACTAAAATATGTGTCAACTTGAATATGCACCGTTTATTATATCGCTTATTATGTCGCTTATTATATATCTTTCTTATATTATTCTTTTGTTCCTTATATATTTCTCTTATGTATGAACTGAAATATTTATCTTTATTTCAGATTGCTCTCTTATCTCATTCTGTTCTTAATATCCTGTAATAACTTTACAATTTCTGCTGAGCCAATAAGTATCATTCCACTAACAATAGTTCTTAACTCCGGAACAATGAAACTAAAAATTGTATACTCATATTCATATTTGTCTATAAGTATAAAATTTGTAATTGTTCCAACAATAAGTATTAAAATACCAATAACTTTTAATACCATACCTACAATATTTTTCTCAGTAGCTATGTCAGTATTCACCTCAATTGGTCTTGTTGCACCTATTAATGCACTTGAGAATTCCTCTCCACAATTTGCACATTTACCAGATGCTTTCTCATCATTACTAAGTAACTTCTTACAATTCGAACAATATAGTTCTGACATTATAATCTCCTCCTTCCCTACGTCTTTTATAAACTATTCATATATGATAGTTATGTGTCTGATTTTAACATAGATGGGATAATATGTCATTAAATATCTTATTTATTATCAAATACATATATATCCTGTTTATTCCTGTCTTTTAAATATGAATCTACACCATTTTCATAGATATAATTATATTCTTCTGTTGTAATTGGCTTTATCCACAATAGATTTATCTGTTCGCCCATAAATGGTTCATATTTGACACTCTCTTCTTTATCTAACATTCTGTCATTCAGTAATACTATGTAGTTATATCCTTTTATATTCGAAAATGGAATTGTATGTCCATGACCTAAGTATGTAAGTTCTGTCCATGGCATATTAGAAAGTCCCGAAATAACTCCAAGCATCATCTTTAATAATGCCTTATGCTCTTCTGTACATGCAAAACCTAACTCAATACGTCTATAGTCTTCATATTTCTCCTGATATTCCATTTCAACTTTTGGCATTGGTATTATACTTACACCTGCTGTAATAGCATAATGTACATTATTTCTTCTTCCAACTAATAATGCCTTTGGCGGAAATCTGTCTCCATCAATTGCATAATATTTCTCATAATTGCCCCAGAAATTATTCAATGCACTAATATAACTCTCCTGCACACCTCCTGCTTCTCCCCAGAAACCAGTTTCAAAATAATCCCATCTTTCCTTACTTTTTCGCACCAGATATTCAAATCTTTCATATGCCTGCTCTAATTCCCATGCAAAAGGTCCTGTTCCCTTAGCATAAATAGAATATCCATGAAAACCATTATATCCACTAAACTCCGGAATCACTGCAATTATCTTATCGTCATCTAAAAGTGCTGCTGCATCTCCCTCTTCAAACCATTGAATATGCAGCTTGTCCTCATCTAGTTCAATACCTGATATATTATGATTTACGAAATCAAATGGCATACAAGGTGCTTCACCGTTCTCCATTGATTGATAATCAACAGTTTTAGTTGCTTTTACTCTATTACATATCCAACAGCTTCTAAGTTCAGGTTCTTCACTTTCAGGATTAATCCATAGATAAAAATAATATGCATTGTCGCTTTTCTCTACAAATGCCTGTATATTACAGACAGGCGACCACTCTTCTATTATAATTTCTGTTTCCATAACTTTTTCTACCTCACCTAAATTTTATCTTAATATCTGAATGCTTGCAAATGTATTCATAAATTACACCTTACCATTACACTTTATTTTTCATTTAATTATCGTTTACTCTGTCATTGTTTTATTGACAATCACAATCATCTTGTTACATTCGAATCTAATAACCTTATTATCTGGCTTCCCTCGTTCTTCAGCCATTTAACTGACCTCTTATAATCCGGAATCACCTTTTCAACTTCTATCCAGAAATTCTTTGAATGGTTCATTTCCTTTCTGTGACAAAGTTCATGAACTACAACATAATCAATCACTTCTGTTGGTGTCAACATTAGCAGACAATTGAAATTAAGATTACCCTTACTGCTACAGCTTCCCCATCTGGTTCTCTGATTACGAATTGTAATTCTTCCATAATCTACGCCTACAATTTTCGAGAAATATTCAACTCTCTGCGGAATATATTTTAATGCCTTATCAGCTAAGTCTTCGATTTCTGCTTTCGTCAAATGTTTAAGACCTGATGATTCATATCTTGCATTCTGCTCTCTTATCTGTTCCATATGCTTCATAATCCACGATTCCTTATCATGAAGTATCTTATCTATGTCCTTGTTCGTTGCATATACTGGTGCTCTTACTGTAACTGTGAGGTCAGTATTAACTTGTATTGATATGGTTTTTCTATTAGACCTTATTACCTTAACTTTCATATGAAACTCCATTTCTGCGTGACTTATTATGAATATGCTATGACAAATTTTTCTTCTTATAAATATACATTCCGATATATTTCCATGAATCAGGAACTATTTTATCAAATATAATAGTATCTATCTTTCCAAGATTCCCTCTTCCAGCCTCACTTCTTCCAAAACACCCCAGAACACCAACATATTTTTCTTTCACAAGTGTAAATTGCTTCATTAACTTATGAATCTCCTGTCTGCTTTCATAGTGCCATTTCTTTCCCCATTTTACAAATTTCTTCCTTGCAAATCTATGTAATGGTGAGGCTTGCATATTTTCTACAAATATCAACCTTCCACCTGGTTTCAGACATTTATATACACCATTAACACATGCCTTTTGTGCTTTATAATTATTAAATGAGCCAATTCCACCAATTACCGATTTAAATACTACATAATCATATTTTCCAAAATATTCTGCCTGTATATTTATTCCATCTACAGCCGCATACTCTACATTATCCACTACTTTGTATCTTCTATGAAGTTCATATGCTTTTTCAGTAGGTCCATTAATATCTGTACAGGTAACATATGCGCCCTTAAGTGCGAAATAAAGTGAAAGACCACCATCACGGGCACCTAGTTCTAAAACTTTCTTATTTTTAAAATCTATATTTTCATTTTCAATAAAGTCAATAAATTTACCCCAATTTACAATATCCCATTCTATAATGTCCTTTTTTAATTCAATGTCCATTAGTGCCTCCGATAATTATTTTAAACCAGCTTATCCTTATAAAATACCTGAAAATAATTTTACATTCTTAAATCGTAAGCAAATCCTTAAATTCCTTTATTGCAAATGTATATTCTTCAACATCTCCAAAGCCATATTCAGCATAAATAAAATCTATTCCTGCCATCTTTGCTGCATTGGCATCGCCTTGTGTATCACCTACATATGCTGCATTTTTTATATTATTTCTTTCAATTACAAGCTTAATATTTTCACCCTTTGGAACCTTATTGTCTCCCCAGTTCTGAAAATCTTTGAAATATTTTGACATATTATGTGCATTTAAAAATGTCTGAATATATCCTGCCTGACCATTGCTTACGATACAAAGTGTGTATTTTGCAGATAATTTTGCAAGTGTGGACTCAAGTTCAGGATATAAAATTCCACCTTTTTGTGTCAGATATTCATTCTCGACCTCACAACATTTATCTAATATTTTAAGCTGTTTTTCTTTATCAAATTCCTTGAAAAGCCTTGCCGCTATTTCGTCCATAGGCAAGCCCATAACACTTTGAAGTTCTTCTTTAGTTATTATCCTGTCTTCTAATCCATCAAAAGTTCTTGCAGCCATTTCCCAGGAAATTCTTATATTTTCAGTGGCATCCCACATTGTTCCATCTAAATCAAATAATAAAGCATCATATTTCATACTATTCTCCATTCTGCAGACGTTTACGCCGGAGGAATCGCGAGCCAAATGTCAGATTTGGCTCTGCGATAAGTACTAAATGTGGTGCCTGTGACACATTTAGTCGTGTAAAAAATAAGTGTATCAACATTATTTTTTACACTAATCTCCATTCCGCAATGTTTTTGTTTTTTCTTAATCCAAGTGAAAAATTCTCTTCATTACACTATCTTCTAATAATACCTGTTTTGCAAAATCTCTATATTTCTCTTCGTGTAGATATGTGTGTCTGTGTGGCTTGATTGTTGGTGCCATATCCACTGCTTTTATATAATCTTCTACATCAAGATTTAATGTCTCAACATAATCCCAGAAGCCTGTCTGTTCAAATATTGTATTTACACGAACATATCTGTGGTCCTGAACAACACTCATTACATAAGTTGCAATTCCGACCTGAATACCATGTAACTGTGGTCTTTCAAGCATTTTATCAAGCGAATGTGAAATCAGATGTTCACTGCCACTTGTCGGTGTACTTCCCCCTGCAATTTCATTAGCAATTCCACTCATTGCAAGTGAATCTACAAGCTCTTTTAAGAATAAATCGTCCTGTATAGTCTTAAATGGTGTTCTCACAAAACTGTTTACTGCCTTTTTAGCTATCATTACTGCGAAATCATTTATTTTAGAATATCCCATACCTGATTCATATTGCCAGTCATATAAAGACGTAATCTTAGACACCATATCTCCGATTCCTGAATAAATGAATTTCGCAGGCGCACTTTTAATAATATCGGTATCAACTACAATGCCATATGCTATTCTTGCTGGCACTGATGTTCGTCTTCCATTTACTATAAGTGATGCACTCGCACTTGAAAAACCATCTGAGGATGCTGAGGTTGGAATACTGATAAATGGCATTTTCCTTAAATATGCTGCATATTTTGCAGTATCAATTACCTTTCCGCCACCTATTCCGACGATAACCTGACACTTCGCATCAATTGAAAATGCTAAATCAATAATATCCTCTATCTTAACCGTATCAAGTTCCTTGTATTCAATTACATTAATTCCGTCATTTTTAAGATTATCAATTATCTCCTGTCCAAACATATCAATAAGACCATTTCCAAAATATACAACAGCATTTTTCATATTGCCTGCCAATAAATATGTTCCAAGGTTCTTCATTGTTCCCTTGCCTACTTTTAGTAGTGTAGGTATTGCAATCTGTGTCTCTATCAATTTAGTTCCTGTATGATGTATTTATGTTCAGATACATCATACGCTCCTTTCTTTTTAATAATTTTTTTCCATTATATTTCATATTCCCAGCATATTTTATTAAATTTTTAAATATGTTATTATTTATATTCCTATTTCGTTTATTTTCAAGAAAATCTTCTCTAACGGCTCCCAATCCGGATTTCTGTCGTCACTCATACTGCTTATAAGTTGCTTATAATAAGTAAGTTTCTTCACGATATACTGATTAATAAAGTCCACCTTCGGTGCTTTATCAGTTTCCGACATCTGAATTTTTCTTGCCAATAATTCATTTACGGCAGGCTTCATATCTTCTTCCAGAACCGAATTAAATAACTCATCAAATAAGACAGGTGGCGGACATTTCTTCTCTTCAATCCATTTGCAAGCAAGGATAGGACGAAGAACATAAAAATACTTTTTATATTTTACCATATCATCTGTCAAATACTCATGATAATTTTTATTAGCAGTACCATAATAATGATACATAGCCGATTTGCAGGAAAAGTATTGGCTTGCAACATCTTCATATATTCTCTTCCATTCATCCGTTGTGTAATATACAACCGGAGAATTACTCCACTCAAATAATGTCGCATTGGATTTATGAAAAAGCTGCAATGCCTTTCTGATATCCCAGCCATTTATGTCTAATATCTCATTTAGTTCCCAGTCAATAAAATCTTTATTATCCCGAAGTGAAAGATAATATTCCTTATTTCTCACGTAAATGAATCTGACATCATAATCACTGTCAGGCGATGCAAAGCCCCACGCCCTGCTTCCCGATTCAATCACATGCAGCACACGTATATTTTCTTTTTCTTCTATCTCTTTAATTTTTATACGGACCAGTTCTTCAATCGTTCCATCAAAATTCTCATATCTCATCTCGCACCACTTTCTCATTTATTGCCATTACAAACTCCTGAACTTTCTTAATATCAGGTTCTTCCGGTAAATCAGTATTTTCAGCCGCATAATGCAAACGCTTTTCAAAATCTGACAACATTTCATAAAAACTATCACTAAATGTTCCGTCAGTTTTCTGATATTTACCAGAACGAATATCCATCAATAGTTCATGTTCTTTTACTCTATATGTATTTATCTCACCTTTTTCTAAAATATCCAATGCCATCGTAAATAGTCTTATTAAATGCATGGCATGTTTATTAAGGTGAAAATCGTCCTTTTTCTTATTACGTTTACCAATCTTCTCATAATCCTTAACTACATTTGACATAGTATTCCACATACTTACATAATCTCTTAGAGGATAATGTGTCATATTGGCATTTACGAATATCTCTGTTTCTAAATCCTGATTAACTGCTTTATCAATAAAAATCTCCATACTTCCATTCTCGAAATTCTTATAGCTTGTATTAAAATTATGCATAGCATTTTTAACTGAATTGAAAATATGCTGTTCTTTCTCACTCTGTGGAAATGTATCCCTTGCCAGTGCATTCTGAAGCCTGCGAAGCTGCGCATCTGCATAACCACCAAAAGACTGAATAGCTCTTCTTGATAAAAATAATTTCTTATTATCAAGTAACTGCCTGCCAATATCATTTAGATATAAATAATTCTCAGGATTCAAACCAAGTAACTCTATCGTGTTAGGATTACAGCTAAGAAGTAGGGAAACCATCTTATTAAATGAATATATAACTGTATCTGTGTTATCATCTACATACTGCTCAAACTGTGTAAGTCCAATTAAATCAGATTTCTGATTCAACGTAATACCTCTGATATCAATATCACTTCCATCAATATTTGTTCCATAAGAATAGCTGCCTGCAAGCCCGAGCAGAATCACATATTTACCAAGATGCTCATTAGTCTTAATAAAATCGTACTCTTCGCCTTGTAGAATTTCTTTGTAATTTTTATCGTAATTTTTCAAAATGTTCACCCCACTGTAGAGATTATCTGTTTTCTGTATATCGACATTTAGGGAAATTTGAACAGCCATAAAATGACTTTCCAACATTATCACCTTTTTTTGCTTTCCTTAAGACAAGATTTGCTCCGCATTTAGGGCATAATTTATCTGTTGATTTCGCTTTATCATCATTTGAAACTTTCTTATCGAATGATTCAGGTTTATTGTTATTTTTATCAGTTGATTTTTCAGATTTATTACTTGTATCCATCTGAACTTCTATCTTCTTCACCATTTTCTCATATTTATCAGCATAGTCTGACCTATCGGATCTGTTAGCATCAAGATAAAACTGTGCAATATCTCGCATTTCCTTTTCCGTATATGATTTATCTTTTGACTGTTCATTTATCTTCTTAATTGATTCAACAAGCTGATCTGCTCTTATTACCTTATCTCTTAATTCCTTAGGTGCAAACCTATAATTAAAATATGTTTTCGGATTCGCAAGCACTATCAATGATTTATAATTATCCTCAAAATAATGTTCAAATGCAGCTTTAAGAATAAAATTTCCCTTTGCTTCTTTTCTACATTCTTTCAAAACATTCAGATGTCTCTGGTTCTGTGTAACTGGAGAATATATACCCTCTTTCACTCTTTTTCCAAACATTTCATATGTACGAATGAAATTTCCCTTGCTGTCAATCTCTATATTTCCTATAAGATTCTTACATTCAATTATAAATATCTTCTTTCTTGTAACAATCAGATAATCAATCTGTGCTTTTAAGTCTTTATATTCAATACATATATCATGAAGTATATACATATCTATTCCACTATTTCTAAGCTCAAAAGCTATATTTTTCTCACCAATTGATCCATATTCTGCAAAATTAATTTGTTTTTTAATCTCTTTTTGCAATTCCCGTGTTTTAGCCTGACCCTCTAACTGTCGCATCTTCTCTATAAAACTTGATGAATCACTATCTTCCTTTAAGAATACCGGTCCTATTTTCTTTTGAAATAATTCCATTTCTATTCTCCTCTCGCCTTTTCATTAAATATTTCTAAACTCTTTTGAATATGTAATTTTATTTTTACATATCAATGCATTTATTATATATTTAATTCATTAGTCTGTAAACATTCATTAGTACATATTTAGATAACCCGTTCTAAATCTTATTATGAAGTTTATTTATGTTTCTTGCAATTGCTAAAAGAATACTTTCAGCGAGTACATTCTCAGTCCCTTTGCTTAGGTAGAACTGCATGTCCTGTTTTAGATTTACTGTGTCTTAAATGTGATACTATAAGCTTTCTATTGTTTTTACACGTATAGGAATCGGATATTTCATCGTATTCCATATTTTCTATCTTTCCAATATCATTCTTGTAGTAATCGCACAGAATCATTTTCAGGAATAATTATTTCTAATTCAAGTGGAAGTTTTAGTATACATAATATAATATCACCCTGCACCATCACAACATATCCGATATCTTATCTACAATCTCTGTTAAAATTTCTATTTTTTTATTAATTTCATCAAATGCTTCCTCCACTCTCTCAATTACTTTATTTTCTTCTAATTCTTTGTCTATAATATCTTCTTTAATTTCACTTGAACTTTTTTCAATAATTTTACCACATTTTCTAGCATACATTTTAAATAAATCTTTTCCAAAAATTGTATCCACTAACTCGTCATTGCGATATACATAATAATCCGGAACATCTTTTTTAGCAGCTCTGTATCTATATACATATAATATTTCAAATACTGTGTCAGCATATGAATTAAAATAATATTTCTTATCTATATCATCGCTAGTCGTATAATACCACTCTTTCATAAAATCACTCTTTCTCATCATTTACATAACAAATAACGCCTCGCAGAATTACATACAGAATAGTTCCTGTCGCTGTATCGCCAATTTTATCATACAATCTTCCTGCAATTGTAAAATATTTTTTATACATAGTAATTCTAGCAATATGAAAATTTTCTATAATCTGTATTCTGTTGTTCAATCATTTTAAAGAGATTATCAACTCTTTTATTTTCGCATTTTCTTTGAATATTTACTTCGTATCTTGCATATTTCCCATTTGAAAATCTAGTCACCTTTTCTCCACGTCCGACTGCTGCTTTATATTTGTCATACTCATATATGTAATCAAGGCATCCCTGAATAGAACTAGAGTAAAGTTTATCTTACTGTCGATGATATGCTTCATACTGTGGATTTTCAAAATCAAGTGCTTTAGTTATTGTATTTCCTATTTATTTTTATTTTTATAATATCTATATTCGTATTCAAGATCGTCCATAGCATCTTCTACTCCTCTGGCATAACTAATATCTCTGTCATATCTATCATAGTCATAATGATAATCATTATATGCATCATTATATCCTTCATCATAAGGATACTGAGTATTTTCCTTTGTTGTATTATTTTTTTTAGTATAGCTATATGATGAATTATTATTCTTATATGAGTTACTACTATAACTGTTACTTGAACTTCCTGAATTACTTTTGGTATAATTGCTTTTTGAATTCGTAGATTTTGTTCTATACGAAGATTTTCCATATGTAGAACTTCCATACGTATAATTCTTACTACCTGATGACTTATGTAAATAGCAATAATCACTACCACTAATCCGGTCATTATCACATCCCAATTTACTACATTTAGCATTAGTAGGCCCTGCTATAACATTTGTTAAAAAAAAGAATACCAATTACTATAAGAATTGAAATAATACCTTGAGCAAATGAATCTTTTTCCATATAAATCAACCTCCTCTTTCTTCTGTGTCTATTCCTTAATCAACAGCTTTAATTAAAGAAAACTCTCTAATAAAGAATGTCTATCCGGCATTATGCTTTCAACTATTCTTCTCATTTTTTTTCCTCATAAACTAAATTATCTTTTCAACCTGTTATGATTTTGAATTAATGCATACAATAGCAATTATAATAATTTTCTTGCTAAAATAATGTGTTTTTGTTCTCTGATATGCATATATTATCATCTTGACTGTCCCATAATTAGTACTTATATATCGAACTTTTGTTCTTTGTTACTGTTCAGTCCCTAGCCAGAAGTCCTCTCACGTAACCATATTTTACTCATTTTTTATAATTCTATATTGTTATACTCTATTATCTTAAATTTACTTTCATACAAAGCAACTAATTTCATTAATTCTCCAAATCTAGAGTTATCCTTGATTAAAGCAATAAAATGCAAAGATATATGATTATGATTAAATCTATATCTCTGCATTCCAATTATTTAAAAATTAAACTTTTGCACCACTCGGAAATATATACTCCAGATTTATATATTTTGTATATTTATAATTGAATTTGCTAATAAAACTATAGTTCTATCTTATTTTGTTCAAGAATCTTTTTTATATCTGTATAAGTCTTCTCTCTAATATTTGCTTCACTTGCATACTTTTCAAAATCTGTGACTACTAAATTTATCTTAGAAATCCACTTTTTAAAAAATCTTCATCATATTCAAAAGATGCATATGTCTTATCTAAATCTTGATGTATAATACCTACTCTCGTTCCCCACAAATATATTTCTGCTGTTGTATTCATTTATTCTTCATCTCCCCATTTGAAAATACCACTAGTTTTCTCAGTTTTTCTAACTCTCTGTTTTGTTTTTTCTTTATCATTTAAGTAAAATGATGGTCGCTTTGTCTGATCCGGAATAAGCAAATCAATATTTCTATCTAGATTAAGTGCAGATAATATTTTTATTAAACTCTCAAGCTGAATCGAAGCTCCCTGTTCTAATCTTGATATACTACGAACAGACACGCCTGATTCATTCTCTAAATCTTTCTGTGAAATACCAGCATTTACTCTATATTGCTTTATTCTATTTCCAATAAGTTTTTGATATTCCTGATAACTCAATTTATTCATTTTACACATCACCTTTGCTTAATTATGCTTACATCTTAAAATAATAAGCCATTTTTGTCTAGTTATGCTTAAATTATATGATAACAAGTCATTTTTTTTCTAGTTATTTTATATTATTAAATAATAATTTCCCATAAGACTTGCTATACCAATATTTACTTTAGATTTATAATAACCACAATTCCAATTTTATATATCTTACATCCGCCTACATTATCTCATCACTATCCAGCACAATTGTAAATGGTCCATCATTAAGAAGCTCTACCTTCATATCTGCACCAAATTCTCCTTTTTCAACAACCTCTACCTCTTCCTTACATTTTCGAACAATGTACTCGTATAATTCTTCCGCTTCTCTTGGTGCTCCTGCCTTAATAAATGATGGTCTGTTACCCTTTTTACAATCTGCATATAATGTAAACTGAGAAATAAGCAATAATTCCCCATTTACATCTTTAAGTGCAAGATTTGTTTTACCTTTTTCATCTTCAAATATTCTAAGATTAATCATCTTTTTAACCATCTTATCAGCAATTACTTCGTTATCGTCCTGACCGATGCCGATAAGAACCATATATCCTTTATTGATTTTTCCTTTAACTTCTCCATCTATTGTTACACTTGAATGTTTTACTCTTTGAATTACAAATCTCATTTCTTCTGTTCCTCTTTCTTTTGGATGAAATATAATCATTACTTATACTTGCAGGTGATACTGTTTGATAATTCTCTTTGCAACCATTGCATTTAAATCCTTATTAACTGCAATCGTGTAAACTCCATTCTTTTTATTCCAAGTTTCTTCTTTGAAAAACGACCAAAATCGCCATGCGTATCTCTTGTAACATAAATCAAATTAGTCACCTAATTTCTTTATATAGATTCATTTTCTGCCGATGTATTAGTAACTGTCTTTTTCTTAAATAGTCCCTCTTTGAGCACCTTCTTTAGACTTTGCCATCAATATAAGTTTTTCAAAGGACTGTGCAAAACGCAAATCATCTTCTTCTGTACGCTTTCTCGGTCCCTTCACATGATTCTTATGAGAGCTGCGTCTTGCTTTCTTGTTAAGATGCCGCTCCATAAGCATCTGATCAATATTTTCATTAGTGTACCACTTACCTGATTGGTGAATAGCATATGCTCCCTTTCCAAGAGCCATAGTAGCAACACCATAATCCTGAGATACTACAATATCTCCTTTATGACAAATACTAATCAGCTTATAATCTACAGCGTCTGCTCCTGCACCTACTACAATCACCTCACTGTAATCAGAATACAAAATATGATTCGTATCACACAACAATGTGGTTACAATATTGTATTTCTCTGCTATTTTCTCAACAATGTCCACTACCGGACACGCATCTGCGTCTACAAATATCTGCATTTTTCTCCTCAAATCCATTTCATATAATCAATAATATCTTCCAATATACCTTGTCTCTGTATCTCTGTATATCCCACTGCTTCACTGACTGTATATTCCCACTTTCTAAGCGGCAAAATACTATTTAAATTTCCAGAATTCTATCAAAATATATCTCTATATGATTTTCTTCTATCATATAATGCAATTTTTATTCCTTCTTTCTTGGTATTGCCTAATTATATTCCAAAAAACAAATATGCATAGATATTTCCTCTATATTCACTAGGAATTTTCATTTGTCTTTCTACTACATCGTCAATAGTCTTATATCCATTTTGATGCAAATAGTCTAATGTTTCCTTGCGAACCTTCAAGGTTTCTATACTTTGTCTTCTAACATTTTCAGGGACTTTATAAACTATTTTCTTTTCAGATATATTATGTTCTTCCTTCTCTTTAGTCTCATTGTTATGTAAATATATCTGATTACCTTGTAATTCTTTTTTCTTTGCTTGCAATTCTGCAATCTGTGCATCTATTGAATCTATTTCTTCTTTTTGTGCATTGTATTCTGCATCTGGTATCCATTCCATAACTTCAGATGGTTGGACTTTAAGATATTCACAAATACGGTTTATAGTTTTCCTTGCCACTCATTGACACAATTATATATTTTCCTTAGAAATAAGGTTAATACACTTTTATTGTAGCAATAAATTTTTAGATTTGCAATTATTATGTTTCACCTTGATGGAGTAAATCTGTTGTCAGTTAGAAAAGAGTATAGATATCCCTTAGATATTTAGATTCAGACTTGTTTTTTCATCATTCTGCAATTTCCTCTGCCATGTCCTTGCACCTCTTTTCTTTTGCAATACTTAATAATTGTCCTACTACTCAAAAAGCCACCCTGCCTGTTAAATCTGAATGACTATGTACAGAGCATTTAATTTCCAATAATACTTTTTGAATAATTCCAATGCTGGTAATAATTAAGCACTGGTATACCTTTCTTATCGGCTAAATATTCACCAATATATTGTTCTACACCATTTCTAGCTTTCATTATCGATGTTGCATTATTTAATCCTCTTGATTCTAAATTTTCTATTGGTATTATTATGATTGAGTCAACATCGAACTGGAATTTTTCATAATCTTCTTTATTTCCAGACTCATTTCGTAATTCTTCCAATATTCTTGGTGTTCCCTTTTTACTTTTAATCAAGGGATTTTTTACATAATCTTTTCCCGCTCCAACAACTGCAATGTGTCCACTTTTCGTGAATTGAATAAATAATACACTATCACATTTTCCATCTTTTGTTCTATTAATTTCAATTTTATCAATGTCCTTCATTTGCACTATTTTAGGTTTTCCACATATATATTCATCTTTTAAAGCTTTTTTCACATAATTCAATACCTTTTCTTTTGTATATTCACTTACATTTTTCATACTTTCTTCCTGTGCTTTTTCTATTCGCTTTTCCATTGGTATTCTCATCTTTCATCCTCTAAAAATATTTTGGTAGTGTTAAAAACTACCCATTTTTATTCATTAATTATCAACTTATTAATATATTCTCTTTGCACATTTGTTCCATTACGATAAAAATCTATAATTCTTTTTTCTTGTTCTGATAATTTGTAATTGTAGACATTGTTTATAATGGTGCTGTTTTCGTTGAGCGTACAATTACGATATTCTTCAATTAATCTATTTGTATCCTTTAGCCCTATGTTAATTAATGATTTCTTTTTTTCTTTTTCAACCCAGTTTAAAAAGTCAAATAACATTGAACCAACAGTTCTATATAAAGTGTATACTTGCTTACACGCCACTCCACTTTTTCCATACATATATAGGCTCTAATTCAAGTTACTACTCCTTTACGGTATAATCTGTTGGTATATATTTGTGTGGTGATTGCACGGTTTCTAATAATCACTATATTCACTTTCTATATAAGCTCCTTATCCAAAAGGAAATCAATCACATTAATATTCAAAATGCCGTTATCATCATACCAACGCTTTCCAATATCTTTCCTAACAACAATTTTAGGGAAAGAATCTCCTATAAGTGTAAATGGCCTGAGTTCTACTTCTACTTTTTCATCGTTAAGCATCGCATACGCCGACTGGATATAGGTTCGTTTTCCTCCTGAATTTACAACAAAATCTATTTCCTTGGAGTACGAACTGAACTTCCTTTTTCGCTGAGCGTCCTTGCATAAACAACACCAACATCAACAGAAAACTGTCTGATATTCAACTCATTATATATGATGTTCTCCATTATATGTGTCATTTCCTGCTGACGGAAACCTATCCTTGTATTTCTAAGTCCAATATCTTCTCAGTATGTTTTTATCCTATAAAATCAAACGTTTTGCCTTTTTCATCGTACATTTTCACATAAATCAGGAATTATTATTAAAACTCCAAACTATCTGCATTAAGCAGAAAATATTTCATGCCCATAATTACAAAGCCTTCCTCATTTCTCCACGGCTTTTTCGTTCCATTTACAATAACAATCTTCTTAAATGAATCTGGAATGTTTCGGAGTGAATTAAGTTCCTGCGTCTGCTTTTCCTCTGAAGTTATATCATAAGCCACCTGAATGTAATATCTCTGACTGCCCTGGTTCACTACAAAATCAACCTCTAACTGCTTATGAATCCTCTTTCCTTCACTATTCTTTGCAAATACATCCACAATACCCACATCCACATTGTAACCACGCACAAGCAACTCATTATAAACTATGTTTTCCATAATATGAGTCGGCTCCTGCTGCCTGAAGTTCAGTCTGGCATTTCTAAGTCCTATATCCGAAAAATAGTATTTCATATTTGCCCCTACATATTTTCTTCCCTTAATATCATACCGGTCCGCTTTATAAATCAAAAATGCCTCTGCCAAATAATCAATATGGTTGGATATAGTTTTATTGCTGTAATTGATACCTCTCTCACTTTTGAAGGTATTTGATATTTTGGTTGGATTGGTAGGTGCGCCTATGGCAGAAGCAAGAATATCCACCAAAGTGCCGATTTCATCAACATTTTGAATCCGATTTCGTTCTACCACATCCTTCATATAAACATTGGTAAAAATATTTTTAAGGTACTCAGCCTTTTGGCGTTCCACGGAGAACTGCGCCACTTGTGGTAAGCCACCATATATCATATATTCCTCCCAAGCGTCATCATAATCTCCATCAAAAGCACCATAGAACTCTACGAAGGACAACGGATAAATTCTGATTTCGTCTCCTCTACCTCTAAATTCAGTTACGATATCGCTGGATAAAAATTTAGAATTACTGCCGGTTACATACACATCAATGTTGCTGATACGAAGCAAGCTGTTCAGCACTTCCTCAAATCGTGGCATAAACTGCACTTCGTCCAAAAGCAGATAATACTTCTTATCATCTTTCATTGCTTCTTTAATATACTGATAACACATCTTTGGATCTCTTAGCTCCTCATTTTCAATGCCATCTAAGGCAATCTCAATGATGTGGTCATTATCCACGCCATTCTCCAATAAGTATTTCTTAAACAATACAAATAATAGGAAAGATTTGCCGCATCTCCTGATTCCCGTGATAATCTTTATCATTCCGTTATCTTTTCTTATCTTTAACTGTTCAAGGTATGAATCTCTCTTAATCTCCATAGTGTCTCTCCTTGTTTTTGTGCATTGCACAAATTTTGGTAATGCTATTTTACCACTAAATTATTTTTACTTCAATAGCCATTACTATTTTTTGTGTATTTGCACTTCTTTATGTATCAATTATTATCATAAAAATACGCTACGGTATCATTTATTAACACCATAGTGTACTAAAGAACAATTTGTAATAGAACATGAGCTTATTCAAATAACGGTCACGCTTAATCTCCATAACTAACCTCCATTGTGGGGCATTCCCTTCAATACCTGTTGTTTTATATTGCCATATTTCTGTTGCACTTTTTCCTCTGATTAGAAAATTGACTTTTTCTTAAATCTGTCCCAAAATGCCATAGTATCATCCCTTTCAAATTGGAAAATTGTCAAAAATCAAAATAAGGTAAAGAGGCGTATTTTGGGGGCAGCTTATCTTTATAATATACACCAGTAATGGTCATAATCAGTTTTGAAGGTTCGTCACAAACATATTGATTCAGATAATCAATAAAATCTTTCTCGCTATAGCAACAAACGGTCATACCATTCATTTTAAGCCGATACTTTGCCGCATTTGGACTTTTTCGCAACCAATTATCGCAAAACTCCAAACAATATTTTTCAAGATTATCGGCTACTTTATCAGGTACGGAAAATACACTTATTTCACTATCTGCACTTAACAATACATTTTTCATAGCAATTATTATTTTACCTCCAGTTCCTTTCCACCATTGATTGATATGACTCATCAAGGCTGTTTATGGGAATCCCTGTTCCGTCCAAAACTATTTTCTTTAAATTTTTCAACCGACTTAAATCAGGAAGCTTTGTGATATGCCTTAAATCCTGCATTTTTATCACTTCTAAGTTTTGTAGCTCGCTTAAAAAATCAATGTTTTCCAGCTTGTTAATACGCCACAATCCGCTTTCCTTTAGGCTCATTTGTTCATATATTTATGCATTGTGGTATTTCTTAACTCATAGCCATATCGTTTGATAAAAATGCGCATAGCCCTATAGCCTATAACACGATTGTTGTTGTAATAAACATACTTTATAAGCTCAAAGATATGTGCTAAGCGTTCACGATATTTTCGCTTTGCATCCTTTTTGTAGTTGTAATAACAATTAGGACTAATGCCAAACTTCTGGCATAGCCATCTTAACGGTATGTCCATGAACACCATAATGAATCTTGTTCTGCACCGCATTAAAAAATAACTTGGCTTCTTCATCATTGCCGCTATAATCAATAGACGTTTTATTCTCATATTTTTTGATAAAACCGTTTCTCAGAAGCCCGAATATCGCGAATTCTCTCTAGAAGTTCATCAATATAATCTTCGCTAAACTGCTTTGGATTTTTTAATCTATCATCAATCATTGCAAAACCTTTTCTGGTATACTCCTCAAATACTCCAGATGCCCATATTCTAAAATATATGCCTACATTATAGCACACTATCCGATTGCTAGAATCATACGAAAATTATAATGTTTCTTTTTTCTCTTTATCTGTCTGCCACCTTCATTTTGAACTTGTAAGAATTCCTTACAAGTTGGGTCTTCATCTAATTCACCATCTTCATAAATATTTTTAATATGCATAGTGATATTCTGTGGTGTCGTATTGTACATCTTTGCAATTGAAGCCTGACTCATCCATATATCTTCTTCAAAAAATTAGGCATCTACCCTTGTATCACCTTTTTCATTCTGATAAATCAGCATATTTCCTAATTCTGATATTTTATGCTTGTTTTCCATTACAAAACCTTCCTTACTGTCTCCGGACTTATAGATGCAAATATCTGGTCAAAGTTGGTTGCGACACTATCATTAGCCATTGAGCTATCTCTAAATACTGCATAATATGTTTTTTTCTCAGCTACTGCCTTTACAGTTTCTTCCGTAACATCCTTGTCAAAACATACTATCAAGAATCCATCTGTAATATTTAATACCTTCTTTCCTGCTATTGTGGTTTCCTCAATCTTACTTGAAAGCAGTACTCCCAAATCAAGCATAACCTGGAATAACAAATCTTCCGGTGTACGATCTTCTTTGATATTATCAGTGTAGATGTCGAATAATGATTGCTGGGTTTCGGTTGGTTTCACTTTCATGCCTTTTTCCATAAAATCACTGCCAAAATAATGGCTGCAACCTGCTATTGTAAAATAAAGTTCTTCCATAACTTTCTCCTTTCCACACAACCTTATCGGCTTTATCAATCTTCTTCGTACTCATCAATTGCATCATCCACGCCATCTGCATAATCGCTATCACTTTCATATCTGTCGTAGTCATAGTCTTCATCCATATATATATCGTCGTATCCGTCATCATAGGAATCATAACTATTCTTCTTTGATGCACTGCTCTTCTTAGTACTGCTGCCGTATGATGAATTTGTTGTTGCCTTTGATTTATTACTATAGCTACTACTTGAGCTGCCTGTACTTCTGGTAGAAGAACTGCTTGACGATTTACTGCTATATGAAGAACTACTATGTGATGATGAACTGCTTCCAGTATATGGTTTATGTAAATAACAATAATTGCTTCCACTTGCCTGCTTATTATCGCATCCAGCCTTAATACATTTAGGCTCACTAGCTTCTCTAATTGAGCCAATGATAAATAAAACACCAACTATTACGAAAAATGTAATCAGCCCTTGTCCAAATGAATTATTCTTCATACAAATCAACCTCCTTATTGAATGACCTAATCAAAATCGTAATCGTCTGGATCTAATCCTGCTTCCTCTAACGCTTCTGCTCTCTCATCAGAATCCATAAATTCTAATTCACCAGGATCAAGCCCTGCTGCCAATGCATCAGTCTCAAAATCATCATCTGTACTATCATCAAAATCTCCAGCGTATCCAAACAATGCTTCATGTTCTTCTCTACTTCCGCAGAGCATTTCCTCAGCAAGAAAACGTTCTGTGCTATCTACTTCGCCATCACCATTAAAATCCATCCAATCTCTCATTGTCATATCCTCCTATTTCTTGCGATTTTCTTTCAATTTTGCTAATCGTGGAGGTGTTAACCATTTTTCAATAGCGCTCTCACCGTCCAAACACAACTGTTCACAATAATCTGTCAACATTCTTATTGAATCAAAGTTCAACTTCACAATTTCTTCTGTGGTGTCAGATAAAGGAATGATGTTATCTATGCACCTTTTTAATTCTTTCATGTTTAATTTCAATTCTTCTTTTACTATTTCTGTCATATTTCTATTTTCCTTTGTTCTCATAATTATTTGTTTCTTTCTGATTATATAGTACTACTTCTGCTGTCCTATAATCATCCCTTGCACATCGAATATATGTTCTCTGTTACTGTTTAGACCCTAGCCAAATCAGTCAACTCATAACTATATTTTCTTATAATAAAATATCTTCTAATCCTTATAAAATGGCGATTTTTGCCGTTTTTATGTTGCATTTTGTAGAGTTATGTGTTGTAATTAACTCATAACTACAAAGGAGTTTTTTTAATGGCTATCATTAAACAATTCGACAAAAGATCCGGTATTACCTATGTTTATGACTCTAAATCTTACTATGACAAAGAGAAAAAATGCTCTAGAGCCAAAAGAACTCTTATCGGTAAAATCAACCCTGACACCGGTGAAATGATTCCTACAGATGGAAGGAATAAAGGTGCTAAGTCAAAAACTAATACTGTTTCTCCCGAACTTGACAGGGACAAACGTATTCAGGAATTAGAAGACGAAAATCGTCAGTTAAAGCTCCAGATTTCTGCTCTCAAGAAAGAAATCGAGCGTATTCAGGCTTCCAATTAGTTTCTTATTATTTACATTTCCAAGGAGGAGCAGTGATGACTTTGCAACTCATACCAAAAAAATGAACTGTCTGAGCGACAGTCCAAAGAACATTGATTCTGTGTAATTTCGTATTTCTCTGTTGATTTTTACCTTCAAAAAATGTTCCCCCCTTTTGGGTACTATAAATCGCCACCTCAATATAGTGACGATTTTTCTGAATTATTAAGTTATTTCCAACTTTTTATTGCGTTGTACACATTATTTACAGCTTCAATATAGCATCCAAAAGACGGATGATTATGGTCGTTTCTTTGAAAGTACTTGTTCTTTATATCCAAGTATTGCTTCCTTACAAGCTGCCATTTGCCTTTCGTCTTGATATATTTAACCTTGTCTTGCAATTTTGCAGAATGCGGTTCCATATCCCAATGATATTGGTCTGTATAACCTATATATCCTGTTTTATTGTGAATTAGTCTATAACGGTTATCATCTTCATCTAAGCAAACAATACATACATCAATAGAAAAACTTGTATCATTTCCATTCGTAAAATATCTATGCTCTGTTGTTAATGTCGATGTCGAATCTTGGCAATCACTCCAACCGTGTTTATTGAGAACTTTGTTGAAAGATTTTCTTACTGCTTCTTTAATTGCCCTACAGTCCTCATAATCTTCACATCTCGTTATTTCCAAGTTGTAATCCAAATCTATTGGTTCATCAGAATTTTGAGTGATAAGATTCCTTGCTCCGCTTCCAACAAGATAATATACCGAACCAATATCATAATCTTCTTTCAAACGGTGGCACAGGTCTTGCATTATATCTCCACACAAGCTACGCATGCGGCGCAGGAACTCTTTATCTTCTACATAATCATACATATAAAATCTCCTTTCATCCCCAAGCCGTCCATCTAAGCCTTTCTGACTTAAATCTTATTATTATATCCAATCCATTGTTCTATGTCAACATTTTTCTACTCTGTGCAGCTTTGAAATTTAATTGCCATATTAATTGCATCAATAACTATTTTTACCTGTTCATAATCTTCTTGCGGTATTTCTGTTATATTTTGTTATCAAATTTCTCACAAACTATTAAAAACACTAAGTTTATGACAGGTGAGCTTTCCCTTATATATTCCCTTGTGTTATATCGTCCCATTAGTGTTTATGGACTCTGGTAAGGGAAAAAGCAAGGGTAACAAAATCATATAACACAGTATAGTACAAAATGAAACTGACATGGTGAACTAATTGAAATGCTTCTATATTTTTTGATTGATTTTGAAGGAGACACAATATGTATACTATTTTTGCAGAATACAATATGTGCCACAATAGCATCGATATCTACACATCCGCCAGATATATGTTACGGATTGACTATAACAAAGCTGAAAAAAGGCAAAGAACTGCTCCAAGCTCTCAATGCTCATTGAACGCACTTGCGATTGATGAACCATTAGAATATGCTAAACTGTATCTTAATGGAACAATGCAAATGTGGGTGGAGGCAGAGGATTCATACATATTTTCTTTTTCATAAGGCTTCCTTTACACAAAAAACGCCCGTCTGACTATGCAAACGAGCGTTCTTGTAATTGTTTTTAATATTCTGAACTGAGCAGGAAATCTGCAATGTGCATTGTTTTAATGCCTTCGTAATTTCCTCCTGCAAATTCATCCGTTGTAAGAACATATTTAGGGTAATTATCGTGTATCTCAAGCAGACGGTCATACTCCCGTTTTTCCGTCTTTTCGGAACGGATTTCCTGCGTGACCTGAACATAGATTTTTTCATTCTGCCTTACCGCCACAAAATCAATCTCTCCGTCACTGGTTTTCCCAATATTAACAGTATATCCCCGGCGGCAAAGCTCCAAATATACGATATTTTCAAGGCTTGAAGCCACGCTGTCAGCGTTATAGCCGAGAACGCTGTACCGCAGGGAAACATCTGCAAGATAAAATTTTTCCTGTGTTTTCAAAATTTCCTTACCCTGTAAATCATATCGGGAACAGCGATGAAGCAGATATGCCTTCTCCAGCTTTTCCAAATAGCTGTAAACCGTTTCGTTATCAAGCGCCCTGCGTTCTGATTTCAGATAATCTGAAATCGACTTTGCTGAAAAGGTGTTGCCGACATTGTTGAAGGTATATTTAACAACACGCTCCAACTGGTCAATTTTTCTGATCTGATTCCGTTTCACTATATCAGAGAAAATCGTAGAGTTATAAATATCCCGAACAATTGTGTAAATTTCGTCCTGAGAATATGCCTGCAAATGGGTTGCGGGGAAGCCGCCTAATCGTACATAATTCGCAAGCTCTGTTTTGGGATTGCTGATTGTCGCATACTTTTCCTTAAACATCAGGTATTCACCAAATGACAGGGTAAAAATACGAAAAGAGATATATCTTCCGGTAAGATAGGTCGATATTTCAGAGGACATCATTCGAGAGTTGGAGCCTGTGATATACAGGTCAACATCAAAATCCGATGAGAGCGAATTGACAACCTTTTCCCAGCCCTTGATTTCCTGAACTTCATCAAGAAACAAGTAGGTTTTACCGTCAGGCGAAAGCTTCTCTTTTAACTGATCGTACATCTGCTTCGCCGTCATATCTTCGTATTCCATTGAATCATAACGGCAGCTTACAATCCGATCTTTTGGAACGCTTCGCTCTGTTTCCAGCTTTTCCATAATCATTTTGAGTATCGTAGACTTTCCGCAGCGGCGAACTCCCGTGAGTATCTTCACAAACGGCGTGTCCACATAAGCCATTATTCTATCTACATACATCGGTCTGTAAATCAAGATAACCACCTCCGTTTGCAAAATATTATACCGCAAAACTCAGAAGAAATCAATTAGTTTTGCGGATTGTAACCGCAAAACTAATTGGCTTTTTGATGTGATAGTATTGTCACCATAAACTTTTATATGATTTGACTGATTATATTTTGCCAAAGCGTTTTCAATTACCCGCTTTGGCATTAGGAGTGACGCTCCCATTGTATCAGCCTGCGTCATCCTCCGCAAAAGAAGAAATAAAATCTTTTGTAGGTATTAAATTCTTGGCTCTGTTTCCATAGCCTGCCCTTTCTAAACTAATTACTCTGCTCTTGTGTCCGCTAAGTACATTCCCCAGTCCTTTAATTCTTCTGGCAAATCATACACCGATTTTCCTTTATAGTCACATCTTTCAGCCTGTCCCGGCGTTGCATCAGAAAATGTATCCCATGCTGTAATTAGACTTCCCACTTTTTCAATCCCATGAGCTTCAAAAAAATCATTATAGTTCGATAACTGCTGGCTATAAATCGTTACCACATTATATTTATCAAGCATGATTTCGTCCTGACTCTCATGACAACCAAATCCAAATCTGTTCATGCCCTCATTGATAAGAAGTTCTCCATATCTTTCCAATAATACAAAACATTCTTCCTGTGAACACCCATCTATATAATAAACATCTTTATGGGTTTCCTCTAATATTTCCGGATCAACTGGATTTTCTCTGTCGCACGTAACTGGTAATTCTAAAATAAAAAATAACGGTTCATCATGCATTACAATGAAATGCCGGAATACTTCTTTTATCTTTTCTACATCAACATTAGCCATTAATGTCACGTCATCTGTCACTTCGTATTCCTCTTTCAATTTTTCCGGCTCATATATTTTATATCCCTTAGCAAGATTTAGCATCTGCACTTCTCCTTCAGTATTTAAATTTAATTTTTAATTTGTGGTCTATTTTACCACGAACTATTTATAGCTATACAAAAGCGCTTCTTCAACAACATTTAAAATCTCTATTTTAAATTCCTTCTTTTTCATGTTTAATGCACTAAGCATTTTTTTATTTCATTTAAAAGTCTTATATAACAATCTTTTATCGTTATCATCTAAATCTATTTTATAAAGAAGATTAGCAAACGATATAATCAATGTCTTGAAATCATTACACAATGCTTTATCTGTTTTCCTTCCTTTCCAAGAAACAAACTTTTCAAAATCCTCATTTCCATATTTAGGTTGCAACCCAAGTATTGGATTAACCAGTAATTGTGTAGATGACAACATTAGATTAACATACGCCCCAAGTTCATACTGTTGTGCTTCTGTCATTGCATCATAATCTGTGCCAAAACTCTTTATCTTTACAATTGCATCTCTTAACAATTTGCTTTCTTCATCAATTCTTGTAATTCGTTCACTCAATTCAACAACTGCAAGTTTATATGATTTGACATCACGTTTGCTAATCAGTGTAAAAATGTCTTCGATTCTTTTTTTTCTTACTTGATGACCGCCAAAACATAATGCCACTCGCTATAAGTGCAACACCTGCAATAGCCCACCCTACTGGTCCCGCAAGGGTTAGAAAAGCTTCTCCGGCTGCTCCTGCTCCTGCATTTTTTACCGCTGCTGCTTTATAATCACTTTCTATTTTCTCAGCTTGTTGTTTCCAATTCAATCTAATTTTTTTTAATTTTTCACACTCTATTTTCTTTTCACTTGGTATATTCCGAATCTCATCAAATAACGTTTGAATGTTATTCAATTCAATGCATAAATTGTTTGAATGTTTTCCAAGTTCTTCAATTTTTTTGTTCGTTTCATTTATCGCTGCTTGTGCTTCGTCTTGTGCTTGCTGTAATTTAGATTTCTTCTTACTCATTTCAATGAACCTCCCCGAAAATAGCAATCTATGTCTGCCTTTGATTTTATTCTTTCATTTTCAGGCACATTTCGTAATTTTGCCAATTCAACTGATTTGTTAAAAAACTCTCTATATGCATTACTTGATTTAAAATCGCTAACAAAAGTCATCAACAATTTATCATCATATGTCTTGGATAGAATTTTCAATCCTTCCATATAATCATCTATAATCAATTTTTCTCTTTTCATGAATATAGCTTCATTATTGGATTTACTACACTGTAGTCCTCGTTTTGCTTCTCCATAAAGAGAGATTGTCAACCGACCAACACCGACTATATTCAATCGCATAAAAAATTCGACAACATTAAAACTTCCTATTCCTTTTTCAAATCCTCTAATTGTTGCATCGCCAATATCTATTATACAAAATGTCCCATGTGCAACTGTCAGCATACGCTTTACAGTTGCATTCGAAAATGGTTCACACGATTTCCAAAGTAACCCCCAGCTCCTATCTTTTTTAGGTACAGATATATAATATCCAATCAAGCGTCTTATTGAATATAACAATCTTACGACCATTTCATTGATAAACACTGGTATTGCCTGAGTAGTTTGAAATCTTACATCGTATCCCTTTTCAAATAACTTCAAGGCAAGCTTATTTACGGATTTATCAAATTCAGTCACCGGAATATTTAGTTTTGCCTTAATTGCAATTATATCATTACTCCAAGCCCATATTGGAGATGGTATTCCCATTCCTCTGCCTTTACTACTTGACGAACCAGATATATCTGAAATCAAATGACCAATCCAATTTGCAATACCGCAAAATAGTTTACTTGGTATATTTTTCCCTTGAAGTTCAAATTTCCCATCAGAATTATTTAACGAAATCAATTCTCCATTTGATATGAAATCTGAAGTATTTGTAAACTGATTAAGGATAGAAAAAAACAAACCTAAAAGTGTTGGATTATGTCCCAACGATTTAAAATGATGATTTGATGGTGTCAAATCAATCAACTCGCGAAATATTCCTCCACCAACACTTTGGTCATATGGGATTTTAAATTTCTTCTCTAAAAATTTTATTGCTGAAGATAAAGAATTCTTATCCCCCGTATATCCACATATTTTTGCAAAGTCTATTGTCCTATTTGCAAACCATTTATCTGTTATATCCCCTAATGGTGACTCTCCTGGTTTACCCACAAGAAAGACATCAATTATTCCACATAACGCACCCGAACTTGCAGACAATATATAATCCAACCTATCACATTCCGGAGTCAACAGCCTTATTGTTTCAAGTGTTTCATTAAGCTTATCTTCCAAATCTTTCAGTTCTTTATTTGCATCAATAATTGCATCTGATATTGTATTTGGAAATATACATCTATCATTTTCTATATTTAATTCAAATAAAACAGCTTAATTATTTTCCAAATAAATCCCCTGTACCTTTCCAAATAAAATATATTTTTCGCATTCTATGCTCTTATTTTAGTAAGTCATTCTTCTGCAGGTAATTGATAAAGCAATCCATCATCTTTTTATATCTGTCAATAATATCTTTCTCGTTTCTATTCCGAGCATAAATATGTTCAATCTCAAAAGTAGTTTCAAGTGTATAAAGTTATGAAATATCTGACCAAGAACTTCTAACTGGTCTTTTACAATCGTGATGGTCTGCTCCACACCTTCAAATTCTTCGCTCTCAAAATTCGTATATTTCTTGAGGGCGGTATTCATATTTTTCTTAATGCCTATGTAGTCAACAATCAAACCTTTATCTTTGCCCTCGCATACACGATTTACACGGGAAATCGTCTGAATAAGAGTATGCTGTTGAATAGGCTTATCAATGTAAACCGTATCAAGCTCCGGCACATCAAAATCCTCTTGTGTCAAGTAGTTGACAACATTTTCCTAAACTTTTTTCTTTCTCTCCATTATATCAGCTTTTGACAGATAATCAACCAAAAGCGGTTCCTTTTCCTTATCTAATACAAACGGAACCGACTTCGAAACTGTAACTAAGTAACTGCACCTGCGGTAGGAATGCGGCAGGTGCCAACCAGGTCAAAAGTGAACTAATTTTCAATGAGCGGTTGACCGATTTTTCGGTTGACATATGCACCTGTAAAACCTGCAACAAAACCAAGTGCCGTATTATCAATTCCAAGATTCTTAAGAACCGCCGAAACGTTAATTTCCTTTCATCCCGGAAGAATCCGCTCATCACTTGTCCTGTTGGTTATTCCAAGCCTAAAATCCTGAACAGATACTATATAGTCCAAAGACGGATTAAAAGTTACTGTATAAATCATTACCTTTTGCCTCCTTCTTTACTTTGTAGCCTTATTATACCGTCATACTATTTCATAGTTAATCATCTTCTTTTATTTTCGTTTATATTTTTTGAATGTTTTTGAGCGTGTTTGACCGTTTGTATTGATTTATCTAAAAAAGCATTTGCCACAACGGACAAATGCTCTTTCTTAAAATACCTTACAAAAATTTTCTTAATTTAACAGAAAGGTCTTCCTCTTCCTTAACAATATCATCAACAAGTCTTTTTATATCAACATTGGCAGCAGGATATTTATTAAAATACTTATATATGGACCTTATTCCCATATTGCAGCCGTCAATAATAAGCTCCGCTGCTGATACATCCGGATGCTCAGACATAAGCTTCACTTCCGACTTTACCTTGGCAAAGAAAGATGACATTGCAGCCGGTTCTTTGCCGTCATCTCCGTAGTCGCTTAGTTTTTCGGCAATGTCTCCCTTTAATCTGCAATGGGTTTCCTTGCTTTTTTCAAGAATTTTTCTGAGTTCATCATTTTCAACATCGTCAATAACATTATCAAGGGTTTTAATTCCCATCTCAACGCCTGCATCACATTCACGCAGAAGTTTTATTGTATCATCATTTACATTCATATACGCATCTCCTGTTTTTTTATTAGTATGTGTATATAAGTATTATTTAATTCATAGTATTAATCATTCCTTGAACATTTTTCTGCATCCATTGCCAATACAAAAGCAAGTACAAGCAATGCATCATCAGGATTAGCAACATCAATTGAGTATGTATCGGTAAAATTTATTACTTCTTTGTTAATGTTGGCAACAAGATTATTGTGTCCGTCATAGATTTCATAATCCCATTCCATAAAATGACCTTCTACATACCATCCGTTAAAATCAAAATAAAACTTAGGCCTGAAAAATGTAAGTTCCTTATGAATATTTCCAAGATAATCATCACCGCAGAATATCTCAAACTGTGGCAGGAAAGTTATTATTTTTTCCCTGACTGCAGCCAGGGAATTACCCATTCCGTCATAAATTCTTAAAAGATGTCCCCAGGAGAATTCCCCTTTTACCTGAAATGCCACACTTCCATCTTCATAATAAATATCATAGGAATCAAACCATGAGAAAAATCTTTGTTTTAACAACAGTTTCATCGTTACTGCTCCTCCTGTTTAAAAATATTTTTGCAGAAATTATAAAGGCAATTCTGCCATACCCTGTTTTCATGTTCTCCGTCCACATCATAAAACACATGGTCTATGCCACGTTCTGTCATATACTCATCAAGTGTGTAAGTTACATCTCCACAGACATTGTCAGAATTTCCCACACCTAACATAAGAAATTCAAACTGGGATGAGTCAAGTTTCAATTCATCAAGAAGCGCCGGTATCCTGCCGGTATATCTTTCATCAGGGAGTGGTGAAACAGATGAGAAAGCACCTATATATCCAAATTTATCCTGGTGTTTGAATCCGATTGCAAGCGAATTTCTGCCGCCCATGGAATTTCCTGCAATTGCGGTATTTCCCCTGCCGGTAAGAACGTTAAAATGTTCTTCAATATAAGGCATAAGATTGTCTACGATTTCTTTCTCTGCGAGGTCAAAATACTGTATAGTCTCATAAAAGTTCTCATCTCTTGCATTTTCATCTGAACTTACAACGCAGTCAGGACATACAACAATCATTTCCGGTACGTCTTCAAAATAAATCAGATTCTGGATAATAATGTGGGCATTTTTGTTGCGCCATGTACTGTGGCTTCCGCCATATCCATGCAAAAGATAAAGTACGGGATATGATTTATTTTTGTCATATCCTGTAGGCAGAAATACCATTGCCTTTCTTTCTGTTCCTGTTATATCCGAATGATATTTAACGGTTCGTGGGATTTTGTAAAAATATCCCCACTGCCTTTTGGAATAATAGGGATTCTTAACGGAATCAAGCAGCATCCCTTCATCATTATAAGTATTATTATGTGAAAGATAATGTTCCTTTGATATTTTTCTTCCCGCTAACCAGGAAGCAGCCAGCAAAACAACTCCTGCTGCAATAATAATTAATACAATTGTTTTTTTCTTTTTCACGTTAAGCCTCCCTGTTTTTATATTTTATTCTGTATACCTCATAATTCTTCGATTCTCTATCGGTAACAGAAATAAGTCTGCCTGATGCACATCCTAAATTTGGCAATTCAGTCTCGAATATTTTCGTCTTTGTTCCGTCATTGATATCCACAGCATACGCCTGATATTTATCATCGCTATCATCTTTTTCAAAAATAAGTACATATCTGTCTCTGACTAATACATTTTCAAATCTTGTATCGTCATCTATTGCACAAAGAACCTTTTCGTCGCCGTCCTCTGTATTATAGCATACCAGATTACCCTGCTTTTTGTATATGACTTTATTACCCTTTCTGTTTAATGCAGGTGTATAATCGTTCTCCTTTTTAAAAGCAGTAACTTCTTTTTTAAGAATATCTTCGTTACATATATAAAAGACGATTATATCTTGAAAAATTGTATGCTTTTAGAAAAATTTTTTTTGAAATCATAACTTTATTCATTCCTGTTACTGTATCTTTATAATCAATTTCTTCTTTTTTCCTGCTTCCCACTCTGCCTGTTCACCGATAGATTCCACAGTAAGCCT
>ERZ772860.61-NODE-61-length-99599-cov-7.372026_pt1 | contig 99599 bp, 96 predicted proteins | sample MGYA00511342_ERZ772860 | MGnify/ENA primary metagenome ERZ772860 (study PRJEB29015, sample SAMEA2737665) | human gut metagenome | biome: human gut; feature: human-associated habitat; material: faeces | place: China | collected 2012 ... | reverse complement strand
GTATAAATAGTGATTATTTAAAATGGATTGATGAGGAAGTAATATAACGGATGAAAATAGAAACATGTGATTGCTGTAACACGAAAAATGATGCAAATTGATAAATTTGGTAATGATGTAGGATATTATACAAGATTAAAAAAGTAACAAAATTTCTTTCTTTTAGGTATTAATAAATTTCTTTTTTTAATTGACATGTGACAACCTGTCATACTATAATTAAATAGTTCATAATTAGAAGGTGATAATATGCCAAGTAAAACATTTTATAATTTATCTCAGGAAAAACAACAAAAGATAATAGATGCATCAAAAAAAGAATTTTCAAATAATCTCTATCAAGATGTATCACTTAATCAAATAATTAAGAATTCAAATATATCTAGGGGTAGTTTTTATATGTATTTTACTGATAAAGAAGATTTATACTTTTATCTTTTAAATGAGTATAAAGCTAACTTCGAAAAAGTTATTATAAAAACATTAAATGATAATAATGGAGAGATATTTTCTACATTTGGAAACTTATTTACATTACTTAGCAATAATATAATAAAAAATAATAATTCAAATTTTATAAAGAAAGTATTTCTAAATATGAATTACTTAATTGCTAATGAACTTCTTAGAAAAAGGCCTAATAAAACGTTGGAGGAATATCTTTTAAAACATATAAATAAAGATTATCTTGTTATTAAAAATGAGTGTGACATATTAAATCTTTTACATATAATAATAATGCTTTTTATGGATAATTTAACTAAATTAGTAAATGAAATAGAAGAGTTAAATATAATTAAAAAGTATTATAATGAACAATTAAATTTATTAAAAAGTGCATTTTATGAAGAAGGAGGAAAATAATGAAAGAGATTTTAAAAATATTAAAAAAACATTTACCTAAAATAGGTTTTATAATCATTTTCTTAGTACTCTTAGCTAATTGTGATCTTGCATTACCTTCATATACTTCAAATATAGTAAATGTTGGTATACAACAAAATGGTATAGAATATGCAACACCAATAGTAATGAGAGAAGAAACATACAATGAACTTAAAATGTTTATGGATGATAAGCAAGATACATTAGATAGTTATACTAAGATATCAAAATCTAATCTTGAAAGTAAAAAATATAATGAATATGTTAAACTTTATCCAGCTCTTAAAAACGAATCATTGTATATTCTAGAGAATGTTAATAATGATACGCTATCATCAATTGAAAAAGAAATTTCTACACCGCTTTCTATTTTGTCTGCGATGGAGCAAATGAAGAGTATGAGTACAAGCAAGACCAACCCTAATATACCTAGTGATATATCCATAGATACTATTAAAGCTAAAATGGATAGTATGGGAGAGTCTGTAGTAAAGCAATATGCGATAAATAGAGTTAAAGAAGAATATAAAGCAGTTGGACTTGATATAGAAAAAGTACAAATGAAATATATTGCTAAAACAGGTCTAAAGATGTTAGGGATAACATTGGTATCTGCATTAATTACTATTTGTAATTCATATTTAATTAGTAGATTATCTAGTGCATTTGCTAAAGAGTTGAGAAGTAAAGTAGTTAAAAAAGTAATGAGTTTTTCAAATGAAGAGTTTGAAAGCTTAAGTGCAAGCTCTCTAATTACTAGAACTACTAATGATATACAACAAATACAAATGCTTATAGTAATGCTTATGAGAGTCGTTGTATATGCGCCAATAATTGGTATAGGAGCTTTCTTAAAAGTTAAAGATAGTTCTATGGCATGGGTAATAGGGGTAGCACTAGTAGCTATTCTTGCAGTTATATTAGTTCTATTCTTTGTTGCTGTTCCTAACTTTAAAAAGGTACAAGAATTACTTGATAGAGTTAACTTAGTATCAAGAGAAATTCTAACTGGATTACCAGTTATTAGAGCGTTCGCAACTGAAAAATATGAAGAAAAAAGATTTGATAAAGCAAATAAAGATTTAACTAAAGTTAACTTATTTGTAAATAAAGTTATGTCTGTAATGATGCCAACAATGATGTTCATTATGAACGCAATATGTATATTAATAATTTGGGTAGGTGCAGATAGAATTGATAACGCAACTATTCAAATTGGTGATTTAATGGCACTTATTCAATATTCAATGCAAATTATAATGGCCTTCTTAATGATCTCAATGGTTTCCATAATGATGCCAAGAGCACTTATTTCAATTAAAAGAATTGTTGAAGTATTAAATAAAGAGGTAACTGTAAAAGATCCAATAAAACCAAAGAAATTTAATGAAAAGACTAAAGGCAAAGTAGAATTCCGTGATGTATATTTTAGATATCCAGATGCTGAAGAAGATGTATTAAGAAACATTAACTTTACTGTAAATAAAGGTGAGACTGTTGCATTCATTGGCTCAACTGGTAGTGGTAAATCTACTTTAATTAACTTAGTTGCAAGGTTCTTTGATGTGACTGGTGGTAAGATTTTAGTAGATGAATGTGACATTAAAGATGTAAAAATTAAAGACTTAAGAGAAAAAATTGGATTTGTTCCTCAAAAAGGAGTGCTTTTCTCAGGTACAATTGCATCTAACCTAAAATTAGGTAATGAAAAACTAACTGAAGAAGAAATGAAGCGTGTTGCACAAATAAGTCAGTCATTAGAATTTATAGATAAAAAAGAAGATGGATTTGATAGTCCAATTTCGCAGAGTGGAACTAATGTATCTGGTGGACAAAAACAACGTCTTGCTATAGCAAGAGCAATTGCTAAAAATCCAGAAATATACATATTTGATGATAGCTTCTCTGCACTCGACTTTAAAACAGATGCAAAGCTTAGAAAAGCTTTAAAAGAGTATACAAAGGATAGCACTATTCTAATAGTAGCGCAAAGAATAAGTAGTATTATGAATGCTGATAAAATAATTGTACTAGAACAAGGTGAAATTGTTGGAATGGGTACTCATAATGAATTATTAAAAAATTGTGAAGTATATAAAGAAATTGCCTCATCACAATTAGGAGAGGAGGAGATTAAAAATGCCTAAACATAAAGGTGGACCTCCTATAGCTACGGAAAAAGCAAAGGACTTTAAAGGGACTGTAAAAAAACTATGGAGATACCTATCAAAATATAAAATTGCTTTAATAATAGTTATACTATTTACTATTGCTAGTACAGTATTTAGTGTAGTAGGGCCAAAAACACTTGGTAATGCAACTACTGAACTATTTAATGGAGTAATAAGTAAATATACAGGTGGAGCTGGTATTAACTTTACTAAAATTGGTAAAATCTTATTATTCTTACTAGCACTTTATATATGCAGTGCAATATTTTCATACATACAAGGTATTATAATGACTAACATCTCACAAAAACTTGCATATAGACTAAGAAAAGAAGTATCTAAAAAGATTAATAAACTTCCTATGAAATTCTATGATAATAAAACACACGGTGAAATATTATCAGTTATTACAAACGATATAGATACATTATCACAAAACCTAAATATAGAAGCAACACAAGTAATCTCATCAGTCGCAACTATAATAGGAATACTAATTATGATGTTCTCAATCGATTGGATTATGACATTAGTAGCGCTTTTAACTCTTCCATTATCAATTGTAATAATTGCATTTATTATGAAAAAGAGTCAAGGTTACTTCAAATCTCAACAAGATTATCTAGCTGATGTTAATGGTGAAGTAGAAGAAATGTTTTCTAATCAAAGCGTTATAAGAGTATTCAATGCCGAAAATAAAATGATTTCTAAATTTGAATATGATAACAATAAACTTGCTGATGTTGCTTGGAAAAGTAACTTTGTCTCAGGACTAATGCATCCTATTATGAACTTTGTTGGTAACTTAGGATATGTAGTAATTGCAATACTTGGTAGTTACTTTGCTATAATAGGAAGAATTACAGTTGGTAATATTCAATCATTTATTCAATACACAAAAAACTTTACTAATCCAATCGCACAAATTGCACAAATATCTAATATGCTACAATCAATGGTTGCGGCTAGTGAAAGAGTATTTGAGTTTTTAGATGAAGAAGAAGAAAAAGAAAAAAATAAAAAATTTATTCCTACTAATAAAATAGAAGGTAGTGTAGAATTTAAGAATGTTAAGTTTGGCTACAATCAAGATAAAATAATTATTAATGATTTCTCAGCTAAGGTAAAACCAGGACAAAAGATAGCAATAGTGGGTCCAACAGGAGCTGGTAAAACTACTATAGTTAAACTTCTAATGAGATTCTATGATTTAAACTCTGGTGAAATATTAGTAGATGGTCATAATATAAATGATTATAGAAAAGAAGATATAAGGGGATTATTTGGTATGGTACTACAAGATACATGGTTATTTAATGGTACTATAATGGAAAATATTAGATATGGTAGGTTAGAAGCAACTGATGATGAAGTAATAGAAGCTTGCAAAATGGCACACGTACACCACTTTATTCAAACATTACCAGATGGATATAATATGATATTAAATGAAGAAACAACCAATATTTCTGGTGGGCAAAAACAACTTCTTACTATTGCAAGAGCAATACTTGCAGATCCTAAAATACTAATATTAGACGAAGCAACTTCTTCAGTAGATACAAGAACAGAAATATTAATTCAAAAAGCTATGGATAAATTGATGGAAGGTAGAACTTCATTCATAATTGCACATAGATTATCAACAATCAAAAATGCTGATTTAATTCTTGTTATGGATAGTGGTGATATTGTTGAACAAGGAACGCATGAGGAATTACTAAAGAAAAATGGTTTCTATGCAAAACTATATAACTCCCAATTTGAAAAATAACACAAAAAAAGAGCTCTAAAGCTCTTTTAATTTTTCTATAATTCTTTCGATAAGTTCAACTGTGATTCTTAATGTTTTATTATCAATATCAGTTAATGGGTTAAATTCAACCACATCAATTGACTTAATTTTATCTTTATTTTCCATAAAAACATCAACTATTTCAAATAATTGTTCTTTAGTTAATCCATCCCTAAATCCAACAGATATACCGGGTGCAATAACAGGATCTAATACATCTATATCAATGCTTAAATGAATTCCATTTGTTTTATTAAGTGCAATATCAATTGATTCTTGTACAATTTCTCTAATATTTTTAGTCTTAACATCATTAGTAGAGTATACTTTTATTTTTGCCTTATCAAGATTAACCTGTTCAAGTGGATCAATATCTCTAGCACCTATAATTACAGTATTTTCATTTCTAAAGAAATTCCCATTATGAAACTTTGTAAGCTTAGCTCCGTTATTATTTGTAATAGTCGCAAGAGGAAGCCCATGAATGTTTCCTGAAGTTGTTGTCTCAAATGTATTAAAATCAGGATGTGTATCTACCCAAATTACACCAAGACTATCTTCATGCGAAATATCAGCTAGGGCAGAAGCTATTACAACGCTATGATCTCCACCAATTGTTAATGGGAATACGCCCTCTTCCTTAGCTGATTTTACAATGCTGTATAATTTATCATTAAACCTATTTAATGGATCAATATTCTTTTCCAAATCATTTTTGTCATTGCTTTTTACCACATCTTCTGCAAAAACATCAATAATTTTATTTATACTTTCGTTATTTTTTAAGTATTCTTTTACTTTAATAGGGGAGTAACGGCTTCCATCTACATTTACTCCTAAATCGCTACATGCATTAATTATATTTATTTTCATTTTAATCACCTCTTTAATAATAATGTAAATTTGTGTATAATTCAATGATAAATCTAACTTTTTACGTAAATATAGTGTATAATTTAGTGTAGTGGAGTTGATATAATGAAAAAATTAAATGAATTATTTGATTGTAATTATGATACTGAAATAAAAGGTATTAAAATTAATTCAAAAGAAATAGAACCAGGGGACCTATTTGTATGTACAAAAGGAGTAAATACAGATAGACATGATTTTATAGAAGATGCGATAAAAAATGGGGCAAGCGCAATTGTAGTTAGTCATGATGTCAATTTTGATATACCTACAATTAAAGTAGAAGATACAAACAAAATTCTTCCAATAATATGTTCTAAATTTTATGACCATCCAGAAGAAAAATTAATAATAATTGGAGTTACTGGTACTGATGGTAAAACATCCACTGCAACAATTATTCAAACACTATTAGGAAATGATATTTGTGGTTATATAGGAACTAATGGTAGAAGTTGTTATAAATTCAATAAAGAAATAAATAATACTACTCCGGATAGTGATAAGCTATTTGAATATTTTTATGATTTTGTTAATGCAGGATGCAAATATGTAGCAATGGAAGCAAGTAGTGAAGCCTTCTTTAGACATAGACTTGATACTATCAAGTTTAATGGTGGAATTATTACTAATATCACAAGAGAACATTTAAATATACATAAAACATTTGAAAATTATATTGAATGTAAATCAACTTTATTCAAACAAGTAGTTAAAGATGGTTTTTCAGTACTTAATATAGATGATCCATTTTATGAAAGAATATTATCATCAACTCACGGGAAAATATTAACATATGGTTATGATAAAGATGCAACTTTTAGAGTACTTGATAGTAAAATTTATAGTTATAAAACAGATATTACATTTAAATATTTAGACAAAACCTATAATATAGAAAGTCCTCTTTTAGGACAGTTTAATGTATACAATTTAATGGGCGCAATTGCTTGTTGTGTAGCACTTGGATTTGATATAGATAAGATTAAAGGTAATATCAAATATATAAAGGTATCTGGAAGACTTGATATAATTCCTAATATGGGACAAGATTTTACTGTTATGGTTGATTATGCACATACACCTAATGGAATTACTAATTTACTTAATTTTGTACATACACTAGATATAAATAGAAGTATAGTAGTAATTGGTTCTGCAGGAGAAAGAGATTATCTAAAAAGACCAATAATGGGTAAATGTGTTACTGATAATGCTAGTTATGCAATATTTACATATGAAGATCCTAGAAGTGAAGATCCAAAAGATATAATCGATATGTTGACTAGTGATATAAGAGATAGAAATAACTATGAAGTTGTTATTGATAGAAAAAGCGCAATTGAAAAAGCAATTAATATGGCACAAAAAGGAGATATGGTTTTAATACTTGGTAAAGGTAATGAAACATATCAAAAACTAAAAACAGGCACTATATATTTTAATGATATAGAAGAAGCAACTAATGCACTAAAGAAAAGACTAAAGAAAGAAAAAGTTAATAACTAGCTTTTTCCTTTCTTCATCTTTTGCATATAATATGGTATAATAGTCTAGGATGTGATTAAATGAGAGTGATAGTAAGTGCAGGTGGGACAGGTGGACATATATTCCCAGCCTTAGCTATTATTAATAAAATTAAAGAAAAAGAACCAAAAAGCGAGATTTTATATATTGGTACTACTGATAGAATGGAATCAAAATTAATCCCTGAGCTTGGAATTAAATATATAGGCGTAGAAATGAAGGGGTTAAACAGAAAAAATCTTCTAAAAAACTTTGAAGTTATTTTGTCGCTTAACAAAGCTATTAAGAAATGTAAAAGTATTATAAAAGAATTTAATCCGGATATTGTTTTAGGAATAGGTGGATATATTACTTATCCCGTTATAACAGCATCTACTAGCTTAGGATATAAAACTTTTATACATGAACAAAATTCTATTCCAGGTCTATCAAACAAACTATTAAAAAATAAGGCAACCGTTATAGGAGTTTCTCTTGAAGATTCCCTAAAATACTTTGGTAAAAACACTAATGTTATATTTACAGGAAATCCTAGAAGTGAAGAAGCAGCCAACGCAAAAAAAGTTCCTAAAAGTAAATATGGATTATCAAATAATAAAAAATGTGTTCTTATAGTAATGGGAAGCCTAGGGAGTCATACTATAAATCAAAAAATGATGGATATACTTCCAAAATTTAACGGAAAAGACTATGAAGTATTATTTGTAACAGGTAAAAATTACTATGAAGAATATAGTAAAATTAAATTGCCAAGCAATGTTAAAATAGTTGAGTTTTTAAACGATATGCTTGGAGTTATGAAAAATGTAGATTTAATTGTATCTAGGGCAGGGGCATCTACTATTTCAGAAATAACCGCATTAAGCTTACCCAGTATACTTATTCCATCCCCATATGTTACCCATAATCATCAAGTTAAAAACGCTTTAGTTTTAAAAGAATGTGGGGCAGCAGTATTATTAGAAGAAGATAAGCTTAATAGTAATAATTTAATAAATAATATAGATAGTATATTAACAAATAAAGAAATTTATAATAAAATGAAAAAAGCTAGTGGGCTTTTAAGTATAAATAATAGCGCAACTAAAATATATGATATTTTGAGAAAGACAATAGATGGTGAAAAGCATGAATAAACATATTAAATTTATTAAAGAAAATGACATAGGAAAATACTTAGAAAAGCAAAGTTTAAGTGAATATACTACCTATAAAGTTGGAGGAGAAGCAAGGCTAATTGTATACCCTAAAGATGAGACTAAATTAATTGAACTTTTAAAATATATTAAAAACAATGATATTAATTACAAGATACTTGGAAATGGCTCTAATACTATTTTTAGTAGTAAAACATTTGATGGTATAATTATCAAATTAGATGAGTTTAACAAAGTGGAAGTAATAGGTAATAAAATAATTGTTGGTGCCGGATATAATTTAATGAAATTATCTGCACTAGCAACTAGAAAATCATTGTCTGGTTTGGAATTCGCATCAGGTATTCCTGGTACTGTAGGTGGTGCAATATACATGAATGCAGGGGCCTATAAAAGTGATATGGGATTTATTGTTCAAAATGTAAAAGTAATAACCCCAGAACTTAAAATTATTACTATGGCAAATAAAGAAATGAAATTTCATTATAGAGACTCTTTCTTACAACACCATAAAGGTTATATTTGTTTAGAAGCGGTATTAAAATTAAAACCAGGCAAAAGAAATGAAATAAGTGAGATTAATAACGAAAGAAAGAAAAGAAGATTAGAATCTCAACCACTAGAATATCCATCAGCTGGAAGTGTATTTCGTAACCCAGATGGAATGTTCGCAGGTAAAATGATTGAAGATATTGGTCTTAAAGGTTTAACAAAAGGCGGAGCTCAAATAAGCAACAAACACGCTAATTTTATAATAAATATTGGTGGTGCTACCGCAGAAGATATAAAAGACTTAATTGAATTTGTACAAACAGCTGTATATGATAATTACGGAGTAAAGTTAAAAGTAGAACAAGAATTTGTTAATTGGGAGTAGACATATGGCAAAAAAAGTCAAAAAAAAGATAAAATTTAAAATAGTACCCATATTAATATTTTTAATTTGTTTAGTTGTTTTATATTTTGGACTATCATATCTTGCAGATACAAAAATCAAAAATATATATGTGTATGGAAATAATTTACTTACCGATCAAGAAGTAATTGAACTTGCAAAAGTAGAAGATTATCCAAGTTTTTATAAAACACTATCAAGAACCATAAAGAAAAACATAAAGACAAATCCAATCATCAAAGAAGTAAAAATTAAAAAAAGCTTTTTCAATGTACTAAATATATATATAACTGAATACAAACCGCTCTTTATAAAAGGTGATAAGCTAATATTAGAAGGTGGAATATCTACTGATATAGTAGAATGTAAAGTACCAGTACTTACAAATGAAGTTGATAGTAACATATATAATGATTTTATCAAAGAAATGTTAAAGCTCAAAAGTTCAGTAAGAGGGCAAATATCTGAGATTACATACGCTAAAAGCGAATATGATAATAGTAGATTCTTACTTTATATGGATGATGGAAACCACGTTTATGTAAATATTGCAAAGTTCTCAAAGCTTAATTATTATGATGAAATTTATCCAACATTAAATAATAAAAAAGGTACCTTATATCTAGATTCAGGTAACCATTTTGAAGTATTTTAAAAGACACTTAAGTGTCTTTTTTTAATAATATGGATAATAATAGTTATTATAATATACAGGTGCTGGATAAGGATATGGATAAGGATAATAATTAGGTCTATTATTACCAATTGCATATCCAGCAACTCCACCTAATAATAATGGCGCAACAAATCCTCCACCAAAAAATCTATCTCCAGAATTATACATATTATTATTCATTTTGTTGTTCATTGATCTAGCATACATATTGTTTACAGGTTGTCTTAAATTATTATAAGAATACATTATATTTCCCTCCTAATGTATTTTATGCATATATAATTTCTTTGCCAGAAGAAAAGAATAAAATTTAAAATTTTTATTCGAGATTGGTTGCTACCGTACTTTTTTGTTTTTAATACAAATTCCTTATAAATAAAAAAAGATTAAGAATTAGTCTTTCTTAATCTATAAAGATTTATACTAGGATGATTAAATAGTCTTATTGGAATATTATCAGTTCCTATTCCATATGAAACATAAAGATCTGTTTTATCTAAATTATAATGTTCTTCAGTATATTTTTTACTGCCATTAAATTTTATAAATCCCCTTAAATAAGGTAATCTTATTTGTCCACCACGTGAATTACCAGATATTATCACTTCAGGAGCATTACTATTTAGTATTTCATCTGTTTTATCAGACTCATGTACCACATTTATTTTAAATAACTCTTTATTATCACCATAATCAATATCAAATTTTTCATTTATGCCTCTTAAAAGAATAGGGGTAGTACCATTAAAGTATATTAACTCTTCTTCATCATTTAGTAATTTAAATCCAGCTTTATTTAAAATATCTATTGTATCTTCATTATCGTTTTTACCTATAACATAATACTTACCAGTAGTTGATTTAATCTTTGAGAAAGCTTTTTGTAACTTTTCATTGTCTTGTTTAGTTAACTTATAATCTTTGTGGACTAATCCGCCAGAGAAAATTACTAAATCAGGCTTTGTCTTATTAATATCATTTATTACTCCATCTAAGTTAATTGTATAGTTAGTATAATATAAATCACTAAAATGCGCTATTTTAAAGCCATGAAATGACTGAGGTAGAGTAGTATAAGCAGGTGAATATTCCCTTACTATAATAGTATTATTTGCAATAAAGAAAATATAAATAAGTATTGCCGCAATACACAAGAAAACATTAGAACATATTTTAAATACTTTTAGAAAAGTAGCCATTCTTTTTTCATGCTTTTCTTCTCTATCAATCTTTTTTCTAGTAGTTTTATTTTTCTCTGTACGACTTAACATAGAACTATCATCCCTAAAGCAATTATATTCATAAATGTAATTAAAAAGTTATGTAATGCATGCATTGATATTGATACAAATATGTTTTTTGTTTTAGCATACATATAACTAAGTGCAATTCCCAAACTACAATATGGTAATAAATATAAAAAGTCATATGCATTTCTAATACTAGTTATAACATGAAGACCACCAAACACAACACCAGAGATAATAACAAACAACCATTTAGTATCAATTATATCTCTGAATGCTTTTCTAAATGTAATTTCTTCTATTAAAGGAGCTAAAATAGAAGTATTAAAAAGCATTATATAAGGTGCAGCAGTTATAAGAGATCTAATTGCTTCTTCATTACCAGCTATTTTATTAGGTGAGAAAAGGTTTATTACAACATTACTACCTGCCATTAACACTAATCCAATAACCCAAATTTTAAATCCCTCTTCAAGCATTTCTTTTTTATTTTCTAAGAAAACTTTAAAATCTTCCTTCAAATCTTTATAATACATTAAAACAAGTAACAATATATTCATCATATTTGAAAATAGAGTCAATAGTATTTGAATCTTTGGTGTTATATTATTAATATTAAATAGTTTAACGGGTATTAATTGAAAAAAAGCACTGCAAAAAAATATAATAATTGTTAAAATAAACTTTGTATATCTGTTCCATAAATATTTCATCTAATCATCCTACCTTATATTTATTTTAAGATTAACTTTTAATTGTGTCAATAAATATTTGGCTTTTAAGAAAGCTAAAGAAAGTAAAATATTGGTTTTTAAGTGAAAATAAAAGATTAAATTAAAAAATACATAAATTAAAACTGTAATAAAATGTACAATATAGTAAATCTCATTTACTAATTAATAATGAACGTGTTATAATGTAAAAGAAAGTTTTGCTTATGCAATACTTGTAATTATTCTATATCTTAGAGGTGAAAAAATGAAAAAAATAATAACTATAATTAGCATAATACTTATTGCTTTAATGTTTACTGGATGTAGTAGAAGAAGTGCAACTAAAAGTGTTAGATTAGATTATATAAAAGAAAATGATGGATTTACTTTTAAAAATTATGCGATTGCAATTGATGATAAGAAAGATAATAAAAATACATATGCTGTATATAAAAAGATTAAATCCAATAAATATCAAAGATTATTTAGATTAGATGAAGAAATTAAAAAAGATGAACTACTAGCAACTGATACATACCTATATATCATTAAAGATTCCAATATTATAGGTTATAAGTTAAACAGTACTATTAATAATGTTAAAAAGGTAGAAAAAGAATTTGATACTGCTAAAGATAAATGGACTATAGCAAACGTATATGGTTTTAAAGAAAACTACATATATGTATCGATAAGTGGAAAAGAAGATGGCAAAGAATCTACTAAATTTGTAAGGCTTAAGAACGATTTAAGTGCAACAGATGTTTTAGAGTCAGAATCTTTAGTACCAACTGATTTAATAAATAACATTAATTTAGAAAAGTAATAAAATATAGAGGTGAATAATTTATGAAATATTATTGTATTGGAATTAAAGGTGCAGGTATGAGTACGCTTGCTAATATATTAAGTGATTTAGGTAATGATGTTAGTGGATATGATGACACAGTTAAATATAAATTTACTGAAGAAGGCCTTGATAAAAGAGGAATTAAAATTTATCATGAACCACATCCAATAGATAGTGATACTATAGTTACTTATTCTAAAGCATTCTCAATAGATCACCCTGAAATAAAAAGAGTTAGAGAACTTGGACTTACTATGAGAGATTATAATCAAGTAGTGGGAGATGTTACAGCTATGTTTGAAACAATTGGTATAAGTGGTACACATGGTAAAACTACAACAAGTCTTCTAATTAGTGATATATTAAAAAATACAGTGGGTTGTAATTACTTTGTTGGAGATGGTACTGGTTATGCAGATAAAAAGAATAAACTATTTGTAATAGAATCAGATGAATTTAATAAACACTTCTTAGCATATCATCCTACAATAGCTGTTATAACAAATATAGAACTTGATCATACAGAATGTTACCCAGGTGGATTAGAAGAAATAAAAGATACATTTAAAAAATTTGGTAATAAAGCAGAACAAGTAGTTGCATGTGGGGATGACTCCAATATAAGAGATATTAAATTTGATAAAGATGTAATCTATTATGGATTTAATGACAATAATAATGTAGTAGCTAAAAACGTTAAATTAACTGATAAAGGTTCAGAATTTGATGTTTATATAAATAATGAACTATTTGATAACTATGAATTGCCTTTATTTGGTAAACATATGGTTTTAAACGCACTAGCAAGTATTATTATAGCTAATAGATACAATATAAATAAAGAAGATATAAAGAAGTATATTAGTGGTTTTAAAGGCGCTAAAAGACGTTTTAAGGAAGAAGATATTAATGGATATATTATAATAGATGACTATGCACATCATCCTACAGAAATAGAAGTAACTATTGCTGCTGCAAGGCAAAAATATCCAGATAAAGAAATAGTTGCGGTATTCTTACCAAATACATATTCTAGAACTGAGGCATTAATGGATGACTTTGTAAAAGCCTTAACCAAAGCTGATAAAGCATATATTATGGATATATATTGTGATAGAGAACGCCAAAGCGATTATCCATCCGTTAATTCAGATGCATTAATAAAAAGAATTAAAAACTCGGAAAAAATTAGTATTGATACAGTAGATAAATTACTAAAACATAAAGGATCTGTAATATGCTTTATGAGTTGTACTAATATATATTTAATACTAGATGAATTTAAAAAAAGAATTAGATAATATCTGATGCAAGAATTAGTTTACTAGTTCTTTTTTTTCTATCTTTATGATACAATATCTCTAATTGATGGTGATGTTATGAAAAATATTATAGTAATTACAGGGCCTACTGGAGTGGGTAAAACAAAAATGAGTATCGAACTTGCCAAAAGAATTGACGCAGAAATAATTAATGCCGATTCTATGCAAGTATATAAAGATCTTAATATTGGAACTGCTAAAATAACTGAAAAAGAAAAAGAAGGTATTCCTCATCATCTTTTTGATATAGTAGAACCAACCAATATGTATACAGTATATGATTATCAAAAAGATGCAAGAGATATAATAAATGATGTTTTATCACGCGGTAAGAAAGTTATAATAGTAGGAGGTACAGGATTATATATAAAAGCACTTCTATATGATTATAAATTCATTAAAGAGGATAAAACCTATGACTTTTCAAAAATGAGTAATGAAGAAATATTAGATAAAATTAATAGTTATAATTTAGATATTAATCTACATATAAATAATAGAAAGCGTCTGGAAAGAGTTTTAACTAAATTATATAACAATAATATGCAAGCAGAAAAAACAGATACTGTATTATATGACTTTGTGGCGATAGGACTAACTACAACTAGAGATAACTTATATAAAATAATAGATAATAGAGTAGATAAAATGATTGAAGATGGCCTAATAGATGAAGTAGAAGAATTATATAAAAAAAACATTCATTCTAAAGCTATTAACACTGGTATTGGCTATAAAGAATTATATAAATATTTTGATAAAGAAATAAGTTTAGATGAAGCTATCTCACTAATAAAAAAGAATTCTAGACACTACGCTAAAAGACAATATACTTTCTTTAATAATCAAATGAATATAAAATGGTTTAATACAAATTATGAAGATTTTTCACTAACTGTAGAAGAAGTTTATAATTATATAAAAGGAGAATAGTATGCAAAGATATTTTGTTAACGAATCAAATAAAAATCTTGATATATTTACATTAAATGAAGAAGATAGTTACCACATAGTTAAAGTAATGAGATATAAAGTTGGTGAAGAAATTGAAATTGTATATGAAAAAGACGTATTTATATGTGAAATATTAGAACTTGGCAAAAATGTTAAATGCATAATAAGAAAAACAAACCATCAAATAGAAAATGATATTCCTAATATAACAATTGCTCAAAGCTTAGTTAAAGAACAAAAAATGGATTACATACTTCAAAAATCTACAGAACTAGGAGTAGATAAAATTATTCCAATATCAGCATCTAGAAGTGTTATTAAAGTAAATGACAAATCAGATAAAAAAATAGATAGATGGAAAAAAATTGTAAAGGAAGCAAGTGAACAAAGTAAAAGAAATAAAGTTCCAACTGTTACTGATATAAAGAAAATAACAGAACTTGCTAGTTGTTGTTACGACTACAAAATTTTATGTAGTGTAAACGAGGTGTCAATGTCGTTAAAAAAGGTCTTACAAAATGTTAGCAAGAGTGATACAATATTATTTGTAATAGGACCAGAGGGTGGTTTCTCTAATGAAGAAGAAAATATCCTAATTAACAATGGATTTATAAGTACTTCTTTAGGTAGTAGAGTCTTAAGAACTGAGACTGCTTCTACATTTGTTCTTAGCATAATTAATTACATATTTATGAGGTGAGTAAAATGGACATAGTTCTTAGATTTATAAAAGAAAACAATTCTTTAATAATGGCAGCTTTATTTTTAGTTATTATAATACTAACTATTTTAGTAATAATTACCGATATTATAAATAAAAAGAAAAATAAACTAGCTGCACAAAATCTACTTAATAATGGAGATTCTAATATGCTAGATGCATTAAAAGAAGAGATAAAAGAAGAACCTCCACTTGATTATACTAGTGATTTATCAGAATATAGTGATGTATTAATGGTAGATGGAGAAGATACTAAAAAAGAAGAAGAAATTAAGTATGTAGAAGAAGATGAAGAACTAGAAAAGACAAAAGCTCAAATAGAACTTAAGAATCTAAAAGAAGAATTATTAAAAGCCGAATTATTAGAAAAAGAAAAAGAAGAAGCAAAGAAAGTCTTGGAAGAGAATGCTCCTACTAAAGATGAAATAATTGATGAATTTGAATCTAATCAAGAAGAAAATGCAATTATAAGTTTAGATGAATTTAATAAAATAAGCGATAGAGTATATGATGAGAATGAAGAAGTTCAATATAAAGATGAAGGAAATGAACCTATTTCTATACAAGAATTAGAAGCTTTATATAATACAAAAGAAATCAAAACTCTAGATGATGAATTCCTTGATATAACAGCAAAGGAAGAAAAACCGGATGTAGAAGTTAGTGATATAAAAGTAGATATTAAAGAACCAATATTAAAGCCAGCTACTAATATTGTAAAAACAGAAAATATTGAAAAACCTACTACTAAATTTAAAAATAGTCCTATAATATCACCAGTATTTGGACTAGACTCTAATGATAACGTTAGTAATATAGAAGTAGAAAATACAGCAAACTTAGATAAATTAAGTGAAGAAATTAAAAAAACCACAGAAGTTTTAAATACATTAAAAGAACTTAGAAAAAACTTACAATAAGAGATAATCTCTTATTTTTTTGAGAGTGGGGGAAGTATATGAAATTTGGTATATATACACTAGGATGTAAAGTAAATACATATGAAAGTGAATATGTAAAAAACTTACTTTTAAATCATGATTTTATTGAATCTGATTTTAATGATATTTGTGATATCTATATAATAAATACTTGTACTGTTACTAATACAAGTGATATAAAAAGTAGAAAAATAATTAGACAAGCTAGAAGAAGAAATAAAGATGCATGTATTATCGCAATGGGTTGCTTTATCCAAGCTGATGATAATAATATTATAGATGACATTGATATTGCGATTGGTAATAATGATAAAAGTAGAATCGTAGAACTTATTAACAAATTCTTTAAAGATAAGAAAAAAATCATTAATAAACGTAGAGACTTTGATGATAACTTTGAAGACATGTTTATAGAAAAATATGAAAATAGAACAAGAGCATTTATAAAGATACAAGATGGATGCGAAAACTTTTGTAGTTACTGTATCATACCTTTTGTTAGAGGTAAATGTAGATCAAAAGATTTTAATACTGTTTTAGAAGAAATACGTAAAGTCGTTGAAAATGGATTTAAAGAGGTCGTTTTAACAGGAATTCACACTGGAAACTATGGAGTTGATATAAATACTAACTTTGCTAGTTTGCTTAGAGAAATAGTCAAAATTGATGGCTTACAAAGGCTTAGAATCTCATCAATAGAAATAAATGAATTAACTGATGAAGTATTAGATATAATTAAAAATAGCCCTGTTATAGTAAATCATTTACATATTCCAATACAAGCCGCTAGTGATAATGTATTAAAAGCAATGAATAGGAAATATGATCTTAAAACATACATGAATAGAATTAAAACTATTAAAACAATAAAAGAAGATATGAGTATCAGTACCGATATAATAGTAGGACATCCTTATGAGACCGATGAAGACTTTAAAGCATCTCTTAATGCGATTAGAGAAATTGGTTTTTCTAAACTACATGTATTTCCATATTCAAAAAGAAATGGTACAAAGTCAGCTTTAATGCCACAAGTAGATGAAATAACTAAAAAACGTCGTGCAAGAATTTTACTTGATTTATCTCGTGAAGAAGAAATAAAATACATGAATAAATTTATTGGTAAAAATCTAGAAGTACTTATAGAAACAAATAATGGAGAATATTCACTTGGTCATACCACAAATTACTTACATGTTAAAATTTATTCTGACAAACACAAAAGTGAAGACTTGGTTAATGTTAAATTAACTAAAGTGGAATATCCATTTATAATTGGAGAATGTAATTAGGCCTGTTTTAAGGCCTTTTTTATATGCTTATAATGAAGAATTGTAACTATTAATATATTTGAACAGATAGATATTAAAAAGCCATATATACCCCAAAAGAAACAGCATGAGAAGATGATTATACTTTTAATAATTATTGATACTAAATTATCAAGCATAATATACTTTGATAAATTAATTGATTGTAATACCGATGCAAGTGGTGCTTGAACATAATAAATTAAGAAGAATGGGGCAACCACTCTTAAATATGTAACACCATAACTAGTGTTGTAAATTAATTTTAAAAAGAATTCTGGAAATATAAATAATATTATAGTAACAGGTACTCCTATTAAAAGTGAATAGAAAACAGCTTGTTTTAACTTCTTTTTAACATAATCAATTTGCTTATCATAATAAGCTTTAGTAACAACAGGAAGTAGGGCACTACTAATTGCATTACTAAAGAATCCAGGTAAAAGAAGAAGAGGCATTACATATCCTTCTACTATTCCATAATCATTAATTAATACATTACTACCAATCCCACTAATAACCCCCGCAGTAGTAATTAATATTGGTTCAAAAAAGTATCCAATAGAGCCAACTAACCTTGCCATAGTAGTAGGAAGAGCTATTCTTAAAACCTCTTTTACATTATATACATTTGGTCTAATATCACTACTAGTAATTTTAGCATTTCTAGGAAAGAATAAAAGAAGTATTAATGAAGAAGATAACTCACTTATAATATTAACACCTACAAGTAAAGATACCGCAAATACTAAACTTTTTTCTAAAGCACGAGGAACTAATAAAATTATTAAAATAAGCCTTACTATTTGTTCAAATACATTTGATATAACATGAGGTAACATTTTTTGTTTACCAAAAAAATACCCTCTTAATATACTTGATAAACTATCAAAAGGTAAGACAAGTGCAATTGCTAGTATAGGATAATAACTTCTAGGATCTTTTAATAACTTAGTTGAAAGAGTAGGAGCTATAATAAAAATTACTAATATAAGTAATATATTTAACATTAAAGAAAAAGGTATTATAGAAAATATAATATTTTTATTATTATGATTATCTTCAGCAATTAATTTACTTATAGCGATTGGAAATCCAAGTTGAGATAAAGTCATAAATAAAGAAAAAGTAGGAAATATAAGCATATATAAACTTATGCCTTCACTTCCTACTATTCTAGTCATTATTATCCTAATAAAGATACCAAATACTTTAGTTAATGCTCCACCTATAATAAGTATAATTGTTGATATTAAAAATTTCTCTTTTTTCATATTTTCCCTTTACATAAAAAAATATGATATAAAAAAGAAATTAAGAACAAAAGACAAAATAAAATTTGTCACTAATTATTACTTAGATAGATTATAAATTATATTATTGCATAAATTGCATAATTATTGCTGCAATTGAAGAACCTACCATTGCTAGTAAAAGTATTATTGTTATAATTTTAATAACTGTTTTATTCATCTTTAACACCTCAAATATAATTATAATAAATTTATCGATATTTGTAAAATAAATTTATAAATAACTTTATTACTTACTTAATAGTATTAACTGGGTGAAGAAATAATGAATAATAAACTATATGCAGCAAAAAACTCTATAATTAAGCAGAAAAAACTTTATAGAATTATAATTACACTAATGATTTTTGGAATAATATCTGGAATACTATTTATATTTTTTATAAGTAAAGAAAGTAAAACTAAAGCCCTAGTAAGTATTAAAAACTTTTTTGATTTAATGAATACATCAACAGGTATTAATTATGGTAAATCACTTTTAAATACATTAGTTAATAATATTGGTTATGTACTATTAATTTGGTTACTTGGAATATCAATAATAGGATTACCAATTACTATCGTACTAGCTTTTATGAAAAGTTTTATAGTAGGATTTTCAATTTCATCTATTATTTCATGCTATAAGGCAAAAGGTATATTAGGAGCATTTTTATATGTATTTCCTCATCAAATTATAATACTTTTTATATATTTACTATTATCTTTTTATTCTATATCTTTTTCCATTAAATTATTTAAATCACTTTTTTTAAAACAAACTATTAATTTTAGAGTAGTAATGCAAAAATATATAAAAATACTATTAATATCTTTAATAGGTATTATTATTGTATCTTTATATGAGGTATTTATTTCTACTTATTTTATTAAACTTTTTACAATGTTATTAAAATAGTGTATAATTGTTGTTGGTGAAGTTTATGAGTAAAAAAGTTGTAATAGGAATGAGTGGAGGAGTAGATAGTAGTGTTGCGGCTATTCTACTTAAGAATGCAGGATATGAAGTAATCGGACTATTTATGAGAAATTGGGATAGTTCTATTAATAATGACTTCTTAGGTAATCCTAATTTAAATAATAATATCTGTCCTCAGGAACAAGATTATAATGATGCAATTGAGGTATGTAAAAAAATTGGTATACCGCTTCATAGAATAGATTTTGTTAAAGAATACTGGGATAATGTATTTACGTATTTCTTAGATGAATTAAAAAAAGGTAGAACACCTAATCCTGATATTATGTGTAATAAATATATAAAGTTTGATGCTTTCGCAAAAGAAGCCAAAAGACTTGGTGCTGATTACATCGCAACTGGACATTATGCAAAAATAAAAGATGGTAAACTTTATAAAAGCTTTGATACTAATAAAGATCAAACATATTTCTTATCACAACTATCAGAGGAACAATTAAAAAACGTTTTATTTCCACTTGGTGATATAGATAAAACTGAAGTAAGAAAAATCGCAAAGGAATATGATTTAATTACTGCATCTAAAAAAGATTCTACTGGAATTTGTTTTATTGGTGAAAGAAACTTCAAAGAATTTTTAAAAAATTACTTACCAAATATTCCAGGTGACATTATTAATATTGATACAAATAAAAAAGTTGGAGAACATATTGGCCTTATGTATTATACAATTGGTCAAAGACGTGGACTTGATATTGGGGGTAACGATGAAAGATTGTTTGTAGTTGGAAAAGACCTAGATAAAAACATCTTGTATGTAGCACTAGGGGAAGATAATGAGTATTTATATTCAGACAGTTGTATAGTAGATAATCTTAACTTTAATTGTTCACTAAGGCCAACTAAATGTAGTGCAAAATTCAGATATAGAGCTATTGATTATCCAGTAGAAATAGAATACCTAAACGATAAAGAGGTATTAGTCAAATACGATAGAATTAAGTCTGTAACACCAGGACAAGCATGTGTGTTTTATCTAGACAACCAATGTATAGGTGGCGGAGTTATTAAAGAAGTTAGAAAAGATAATAAAAAATTATGGTATTTGTTATAATAAACTTTAATTATAACAAATACTTTTTCTTTTTAATATAGATAAGTAAAATAAAAAGTGTAAATTTACACTTGTTTTTTGTAAATAAAAGTGTTAAACTTGTTATAGAATGAAGGGTAGGGAAACACTTATGGATAAATTGAATGAATTATTAAGTGATTTAGGAATATCTAAGGTTAGGTTGGCAAAGTATTTAGGAGTTTCAAGGCAAATGTTATATAACTATTTGGCATTAAAAGATTTAAATGAATGGCCAAATGAAAAAGCTACTAAGCTGTTTAGTTTACTAGATGTCGCAAATGAAAAAGAATTTAGTAAAATTAAAATAGATGGTAACTATATAATGGATGTAGAAACTAGACTAAATGAAGGTGTAAAAGATGCTAGTGAACGTGAAGTTTTGACAGATTTAAAGGGCTTTAATAAGAAAGAACAAGAATTACTTACAGATATCATTAACCTTTTAAAAGAAAAGCTTCAGGAAGATAATACAAAAGATACATATAATGCATTTGTATATCTATATCATTATTTACAATCTATGGGTTCTTCTAAAGAATTAAAATACATCCTAGCATATATATCTAAATCAATGGGATTTACAAACGCAAATGAATTCTTATTTAATCCAGATCAACAATTTATATTTGAAAGTATAATGTTCTCTGGAATGTCAATTTATCATAATGGAACTGCATCAAAGGTTAAACTTGCTGAATCACATAAAAGATTTGAACAAGATATTGAACATAAGAATGAAGAAAAATTAAGCCGTACTCAAGAATTAAATACTGCAAAAGTTCAAGCATTAAGAGAATTAGGATATAATGCAATCAACGAATCAAATGCAAAAGAAGTATTAGAAAAAATTGCTGAAATACAATCAAGAAAAGTATAAAATTAATTAATATAATAGAGTAGAGTAGTAGTAGAGATACCACTACTTTTTGTTTAGGAGAAAATATGCAAATAATAGAAAATATAATAAGAAAAATATTAATATTCTTCGGAATCATTAAAGAGGAAAAAGACTTACTAAAAGAAAAAAATATTTACAAGAAAAAGAATATAATGACAGACTATGAATATAAATTTTATTTAATTTTAAAAGAATTAGAAAAATATAACTATAAAGTTATTCCACAAGTTAATCTAGCTACAATAGTAGAAAAAGTAAACAATAAAAGGTATTACACTGAATTATTTAGAAATATAGACTTTGTAATATTTAATGAGGATTTAACAGATGTATTACTATTAATCGAAGTTAACGATGCAACTCATAATACTAAAAAAAGAAAATCAAGGGATATTAAAGTAAAATCTATATGTGCTAATGCCGGGCTTAATTTAATAACTTTTTATACTAAATATGCAAATGAGAAGTCATATGTATTAAATAGAGTTCTTACAAGTATTACAACAAACAACAATAACAATATAGAACCAACAAATAATAAAATAGAAACATCATAATTCATGTAAGATATTATATAAAAAACGCCTTCATTCTATTAAAATCAAGTCATCTTTCAACTTCCGATAATTGATATTATGTTGCCTTTTATATTTTTTTAATTGATTTATTATGTATTTCTGCTTAGTTATACCATACTTATATTATTAAGATTCATTATTTAACTACACTAATTACTACTATAGTATGCACTCTGCAATATAATAAAAAGATAAGATACATCTTAGTTATAAATAAATTACAAATCAATTTAAATTATATATTTTAATAATATTTATTTTATATATACAACTAATATACAATAACAATATAATTATATGTTTATATGTAACTGTAACTAAATGCATTATATACCTTATTAATTTAATGCATCGAGGTGAACAACTATCCATCTTTTAGATTCTCGATGCAAAATATGAATACCTTAAAATATGTATATAACTCCCCTTTTTGGTTAAAACTATAATAGGAGGGGAAATCATGAGCAAAAATAAGCAAATAAAATGTGACGTTGCAAATTGCAAGTTTAATGACAATACAGATTGCTGTTGTACATTAGATGAAATAAAAGTTAGTTGTGAATGCGCTAGCGATGATGCAACTGAAAAGAAAGAAACTATATGTGATAGTTTCAAATGTAATTGTGGATGTAAAGATAATACTGAAGAGTAGTTGTTATCTTTTAAATGAAAAAGAGTAGGTTCCCCTACTCTTTTTTACTATTTTAATTTTTCTAAGAAACTTTTACCAATACCAGGATTCATTACTTCAAAATTATCTGCTATTGTAGCACCTATATCTGCCATTGTATCTAATATATCTAACTTAGATGGTGATTGAAAACATCTATTATATATAATAACCGGTACATTTTCTCTTGTATGTCCATTTGAGAATGTTGGATCATTGCCATGATCTGCAGTTATTATAAGTAAATCCTCATCTGCAAGTTTATTTAATATAAGAGGCATTTCTACATCTAAATCTTCTATGCATTTAGCGTATCCTTCTACATCTTTATTATGACCATAAAGTTGATCAAAATCACTTAGATTAATCATACATAATCCAGTAAAGTTTTTCTCCATTATATCAGTTAATTTATTAATTGCTTCACTATTATTATGATTAGATTTTACTACCTTGGTTATACCCTCACCATTAAATATATCATTTATTTTACCAATAGATATAACGCTAAATCCCTTATCTTTTAATGAATTTAATACACTTCTTGCAGGAGGATTAACAGAATATTCACATTTTTCATTAGTAAATCTATATTTCCCTTTTTTTCCTGTAAAAGGACGTGCTATTATTCTTGCTATTTTATAATCTTCTTTAATAGTTAATCTTCTTATTAATTTACAATAATCATATAATTTAGATACTGGTATAACATCTTCATGAGCTGCTATTTGTAATGTGGAATTATATGTAGTAAACAATATAAGTGAACCATATTCTACATTTCTATCACCTAATTCATTAATTACGTCCAAACCATCATCAGTACTAACTTTATTACCAATTACTCTTGTTTTAGTTAACATTTCAATCTTATCTATAAGTTCTATTGGAAACCCTTTTTCAGTGAATGTATGAAAAGGAATATAGTTTTCAATACCAACCATTTCATAATGACCAACTAAACTATCTTTCCCAGAATTTTTTGGTCTAGCAATTGTATAGTATGCTTCTACATTTTCATTATCATTCATGTTTATTGTATCCATTATTCCTAGTTTTTCTAAGTTTGGTATAAATAAATTACATGCATCATTTACATTTTTTAATGTATTAGCGCCAACATCACCATATTCCTTTGCATCACTTGCTTCCCCTACTCCTAATGAATCCAAAACCATTAGAAAAACTCTTTTAAATTTCATCGTTATAATCTCCTTTTATGTTATCTTTACTGCTTCTAGGATGATATTTCTTATAATCTTCTTTTATTTGATTATTAGATATATGAGTATATATTTTTGTAGTAGAAATATCACTATGTCCTAGAAGTTCTTGAATTGTTCTTAAATCAGCGCCATACTCAAGCATATGTGTCGCAAAACTATGCCTTAATGTATGAGGCGATACATCTACATTAATATTTTTTTCTCTTAAAAGTCGCTTAAGTATTTTAAAAAAACTAAATCTACTTAAACTGCCACCTCTACTATTAAGAAATAAAAATTCACTTCTTTTGTTTTTGGATAAAGCCGGTCTATATTCTAGATATTTATTTAGATAAGTTAAAACATATTCTCCAATTGGTACAATTCTTTCTTTATTACCTTTTCCAATACATCTTATAACACAATTCTCTAAATCAACATCAGATAGTTTCAAGCTTAATAATTCACTAATTCTAAGCCCGGTTCCATATAATAATTCTAACATAGCCTTATTACGATAGTCAAACGGGGTTTTACATTCAATATCAAGTAGCTTATCTACTTCTTCAACGCTCATCACTTTAGGAAGAGCTTTTTTTGTTTTAGGTCTATCAATTGTTAATGATACATCATGAGGAATCATACCTCTTTGAAATAAATAATTATGAAAATTTTTAATTGTAGTTAACTTCCTTGCGACTGATGTTATAGTATATTCATTTTTGTTTAAATATATTAAATAATCAGATATATCTTCTTTTCTAACTTTCCCTACAGAAGTTATACCCCTTTTCCCTAGAAAATCCTTATACAATTTTAAATCTTCTTCGTATGACTTTTGTGTATTTTTAGTAAGTCTTCTTTCAAAAGTTATATAATTTAAATATTCTAAGATCTCCTCATCTATTTTATTGTTACTAGCCATATTACTCACCAACTATCATCTAAACAACATAAATATTATAACATATTTCAACCTTATTGAATATACAAATTCTCATGAATATGCTAAAATAAGTACTAGAAAAAGGTGATAATATGGATAAACCACTTGCGCTTAAATTAGCGCCTAAATCATTAAAAGAAGTTTATGGGCAATCTCATTTAATTGGAAAAGATAGAGTTCTAACTAATATGGTTAAAAACAAGAAAATATTTTCTATGATTTTGTATGGAAGACCCGGTATTGGTAAAACATCAATCGCAAATGCAATAGTAAATGAATTAGGACTTAGATACAGATTTTTAAATGCTACAATTAACAATAAAAAGGATTTAGATATAGTAATAGAAGAAGCAAAAATGTATGATGGAATCATACTTATTATGGATGAAATTCATAGACTTAATAAAGATAAGCAAGATATATTACTACCACAGCTAGAAAGTGGGCTTATTACTTTAATTGGACTAACTACTTCTAACCCCTATCATAGTATTAATCCAGCAATTAGAAGTAGATGTCAACTATTTGAACTAAAAGATTTAGAATCAACTGATATTATAAAAGCTTTAAATATGGCAACTAAAAGCGAATACTTAGAAGGTATAAAAATAGATAAAGAAGCAATAAATTATATTGCTAGTCTTTCCGGAAACGATTTAAGGTTTGCTTATAACTTACTAGAAGTCGCATATTCTACATCAAGCAATAAAACAGTTGATATAGACCATATAAAGAGAATTAATAATAAACCAGTATTTATACATGATAAAAACGAAGATGGCTATTACGACGTTTTAAGTGCATTTCAGAAGTCTATTAGAGGAAGTGATGTAGATGCAAGCCTTCATTACCTAGCAAGACTTATTGCCGCAGGAGACTTAGATAGTATTTATAGAAGAATGAGCGTTATAGCATATGAAGATATTGGCCTTGCAAATCCATCTATCGGTCCAAAAGTAATGGCTGCAATACAAGCATCAGAATTAGTAGGTTTACCAGAAGCTAGAATTCCTCTTGGAACTATAGTTACTGAAATGGCTCTATCTCCAAAATCAAATACAGCACATATTGCTCTTGATAAAGCCCTAGCAGATGTAGAAACAGGTAGAGCTGGCGCAGTCCCTGATCACATCAAAACAACATCAAAAGATTATAAATATCCGCATGACTACCCAAATGCATATGTACCTCAGCAATATCTACCTGATAATTTAAAAAACAAGAAATATTACATTCCAAAAGACAAAGGATATGAACAAAATATAAAATATGTTTATGATAAACTAGAAAGCATTAAAAAAACCGTTTCTTAAAACGGTTCTTTTTTTATGTTAGTTTTCTTGTTTTTTCTTAGATAATGATAATGCTATCATACCAATAATACAAGTAATTGATAAGTAACTTGCATTATTAATTCCAGTTTTTGGAGGAGTAATATCTCCTTTTGAAACTGATTCATAATATACTTTAATTACATTATCTTCTGTATCATCTATTGTTAATGGTGCAGTATCATTAACAAACTTATAATCAGCTGGAAGTTTTTCTTTATAATTAGTTATAACATCACCATAAGTAAGATTTTCAAAATATTCAGTCTTACTACTATCAATATTACCATCATAATAGTATTCAACACGATAAGTTAAATTATCTTTCTTAGTGTAAATAACATTAATTACATTTTCTCCATCAATTATAGTATAAGGCATATCAGTAGCAATTACACCACTATTATATCCTTTTCTAGGTTTATATAAATCTTTATCAATATCATCACTATTTATAATATCCTCAAAAGTTTGATTTTTTGGCATTTACAATTAGATAAGAATTTTTTGGTTTATAATAACAAGTTTGAAGTGTAACTATCTTATCATCAACTCCCACATCAACATAAGTATCATAAACTGAGTTTTTCTTCATCCAATCAATATGCTTTATCCACTCTTTATCATTAAATGTGATCTTCATATGATTATTGTTACCTTCTTCTACAATCATCACTGAAAAAATCTCCCATGTGCTTTCTTCATTATTTAGAGTTAAGTTTATGTTTTTATGAAGGTTGTAAAAACTTTTACTTAAATATTTTTCTAAATCATGAAATGGCACATTTTTTAATGTTTCAGAGTTATGCCCATAAATTAATAGCTTTCTATCATATGTTGTATTTCTATAATCCATAAAGATACTACCTTTGTAATTTTTTTTACCATCTATAGAGTGATTTAAATAATATTCATTATCAGTAGTTTGCATCAAATCACTATCTATATTTGTACCCGGTATACTAATTTTACCAATTATATCTTTACTTCTTACATTTTTGTCTTCGTCTTTTACCTTTGCTTCTGATTTATTAGTAATTATTTTAATTGGATCAAAGTTTTTAAACGTTTGAACTACATTGTTCTCTTTATTTAAAAGAGGTAATATAACTACTATTAAAACTACAATAAGTAAAATTATAAATGTACTAATAAATTTCTTATTTTTATTCATAATTCAACCCCCTAGAACTAACTATGAATATTTTTCTGATACAGCTTACTATAATAAAATAAACGGAAATTTTTGTCAACCAATTCATAAATTTTATATACCTAAATTGTACCAAAAAAATATAACAAAAAAGAGAATCTAACGTTCTCTCAATTATTATTATTTATTTTTCTCTACAAATTTATTAAATGCAGAAACTTCACTATTCCCTAAATCAGTTTTATTTAACTCTTCTAATAACTCTTTTTGAACTCTACTTAATCTAGATGGACTTACCACTTTAAGTATTATATACATGTCCCCAGTTTTTCTAGTTGATTCATTATAAATACCTTTTCCTTTAAGTCTTTGTCTATCTGCGTTACTAGAGTTAGTAGGAATAGTTAAAATTACATTTCCATGTATTGTAGGTATTTCCTTCTTACATCCAAGTAAAGCTTCAGTAACAGTAAGTGGAACCTCTAAGAATATATCATTTTCATCTCTTTTATAGTATTTATGTTCATCTACTACAAACTCTAAATATAAATCTCCAGGCTCTCCACCATTAATTCCAGCTTCACCCTTACCATGTATTCTAAGTCTATTGCCAGTATCTACACCTGATGGGATAGTAACTGTGATAACTTTTTTACTTCTAATATATCCACGTCCACCACAATCACTACATCTTGTTTTGAATGTTTTACCTTTTCCTTCACATTCTGGACAAGTAGTCTTAGTCATAAATGAACCTAAAATTGTTCTTTGTTCACTTGTGATAGTACCACTGCCATGACATCTAGAACAAGTTTCCTCATCAAAACCTCCCTTACCATTACATTTATCACAAGTATCGTTAACTTCCAAATTAAGGTCTTTCTTACATCCAAATACTGCTTCTTCAAATGTTAATTTCATTCTTAATAATCTATCAGCACCTCTAGTTGCTCTTGATCTAGATCTTTGAGAAGATCCAAATCCAAAACCATTACCAAATATATTATCAAATATATCGCCAAAATCAAATCCAGAGAAATCATATCCACCAAATCCTGAAGAGGCATCCCCTCCCCCATTATCAAATGCTGCATGTCCAAATTGATCATATTTTCTTCTTCTATCTTCATCTGATAACACTGCATAAGCTTCTTGTACTTCTTTAAATTTAGCTTCTGCATCTGGTTCTTTACATACATCAGGGTGATATTTCTTTGCTAATTTTCTAAAGGCACTTTTTATTTCATCTTGAGTAGCGTTTTTAGATACACCTAAAACCTCATAATAATCACGCTTTTCCATTTACTTCACCTTCTATTTTTTATTTACTTTTTTATATAGTTCTTGAAACTCATCAATTATATTATTAAACATTTTTATAGAACTTTCAATAACTTCCTTACGAGATATATCAACTCCAGCAATCTTCAATTCTTCTACTGGATAATCTCTGCCACCTGTTTTTAAAAACTCCAAGTAATCCAAAACTGCATGTTCTTCACCATTTAATATACGATTTACTATAAAACATGCACTTGCAAGTCCAGTCGCATATTTATATACATAGAAATTATAATAAAAGTGTGGAACTCTTTCCCATTCATATCTTATTTCATCATCTACTATAACTTCATCACCAAAGTATTTCTTGTTTAAATTATAATAGATATCACACATTACATCAGGAGTAAGTATTTCTCCTTTTTCACTCTTATCATATATTTCTTTTTCAAATCTTGCAAACATAGTTTGCCTATATGTAGTAGTTCTAAATAATTCCATTAATCTATTTAATATAAATAATTTTTCATTATCGTCCTTACTATTATTAAGCATATAATACGCAAGAAGTAATTCATTTACAGTAGAAGCCACCTCTGCAACAAATATCTTATAATTAGAAGTTTGATAAGGATTATTATGTCTTGAATAATAGCTATGCATTGAATGTCCTAATTCATGTGCTAGTGTAGATACATCATTAAGTGTACCTTGGTAATTTAATAATATATAAGGGTTAGTTGTATAGCTACCACTTGAATAAGCTCCACCTGTTTTACCAATATTTGGATATATATCTATCCATTTTTCATTAAATGCTTTATCTAATAATTCTTGATAGTCACTTCCAAATACTTTTAATGCATTTTTAACAAGGTCTTTTGCTTCGTCAAAACTATATTCTTTATTTAAACTTCCCTTTAATAGTGGAACATAAACATCATATAAATGTAGTGAATCTAGTCCTAGAACTTCTTTTTTTAGTTTTAAATACTTATAATTTACATCAAGATTATTCTCTACTGTATCAACTAGATTATTATATATACTAATATCTATATTATCAGAGAAAAGTGATGCTTCTAAAGAAGAATTATACTTCTTAATTTTAGCAATTGATGAATTAGCTTTAACATCATTCGCAAGCATTAATGATATTGTGTTCTTATAATCTTTATATGTTTTAAACAAAGTCTTAAAAGCATCCATTCTTACTCTTCTATTGCTAGACTTTAAATATAGTGAATAGTTAGAATCAGTAAGTTCAACCTTCATACCATTCTCATCATCAATAACACCAAACTTCATATCTGCATCCGTAAACATATTATATACATCCTCTGGGAATGATAAAGTTTGCGATAGAGAAGAAATTATTTCTTCTTCTTTTTCACTTAAGATATGATCTCTATTTCTAAATATATCTACAAGTAAGAATTCATATTCCTTTAATTTTACCTCTTCAGTATAGAACTTTTCTATCTTAGAATAATCACTTTTTAATATTTCAGGAATTAGAAATGATGCAGATGAAGAATATTTAGTAAAAAGATTATTAACCCTACCAAAAAGTTTTTGATATTCTGTATTTGTAGTATCACTATCTTTATTTAAATGTGCATACATATATAACTTATCTAATAATATACTTATTTTAGTATCTTCTTCTAAAGCATTATATAAATCTCTACCACTATTCATAAGGGTAGACTTGAAATTTTTAAAATTATCAATTAATTCACTAGCTTTGGTATAATCTTTATCAAATTCTAAAACATCTTTATATATAGGAGTTAAATCCCATTTATATTCATCACTAACTTCACTACGCTTTTTTAGTTTATTTTCCATGTTTTCTCCTTTTATTAGAGAAAGTCCTAGAATTACTAGAACTTTCTTAATTTATTCTTTTTTATTTTTCTTCGTATTCTGCGTCTTTTACATCGCCATCTTTAGAATCTTTAGAAGATTCACTAGCTTCTTCATTAGAAGATGAAGCTTGAGCTTGTTGTTCTTTTTGAATGTTTTCATAAACTTTAGTAGCTAAAGCCATAGCTTTCTCTGATAATTTTTCTTTCTTAGTTTTAATATCTTCTATATCATCTTTTTCAAGAGCTTCTTTTAAATCTTTAATTAATCCTTCAGCTTCTTCTTTTTCTTTAGAATCTATTTTATCTCCAAGATCTTTAATTGATTTTTCAGTTTGGAATACCATTTGTTCAGCTTCATTTCTTAAATCAGCTTCTTCTTTTTTCTTTTTATCTTCTTCAGCATGTTCTTCTGCTTCTTTACGCATCTTTTCAATTTCTTCATCACTTAAATTAGTATTAGAAGTAATTGTAATAGCTTGTTCTTTATTAGTACCTAAATCTTTTGCTTTTACATTGACGATACCATTTGCATCTATATCAAATGTAACTTCAATTTGAGGTACTCCACGTGGTGCAGCTGGAATTCCGCTTAATTGGAAACGACCTAATGTTTTGTTGTCAGCAGCCATACTACGTTCACCTTGTAATACATGTATATCTACTGCTGGTTGATTATCTGCAGCTGTAGAGAATACTTGCTTTTTACTTGTAGGAATAGTTGTATTTCTTGGAATCAATACAGTCATTACTCCACCTAGAGTTTCAAGTCCAAGTGATAATGGTGTAACATCAAGTAATACTATATCATTAACTTCTCCAGTTAATACACCACCTTGAATTGCAGCACCCATTGCAACAACTTCATCAGGGTTAACTTCACGAGAAGGTTCCTTACCAATTTCTTTCTTAATTAATTCTTGTACCATTGGTATACGTGTAGATCCACCTACTAATAATACTTTATCAATATCTTCTTTCTTAATTTTAGCATCTTTTAATGCTTGACGAACTGGTTCAAGTGTAGAATCAACTAAATCTCTAATTAAATCTTCAAATTTAGCACGAGATAAAGCAACATCCAAATGAAGTGGTCCATCTTCACCTTGAGAAATAAATGGTGCAGATATTTGAGTTGAAGTAACTCCACTTAAATCTTTTTTAGCTTTTTCAGCAACTTCTTTTAATCTTTGCATTGCCATTTTATCTTTAGTTAAATCAACACCATTTTCACGTTTGAATTCATCAACTAAGTAATCAATAATTCTTTGGTCGAAGTCATCACCACCAAGTTTATTATTACCAGCAGTTGATTTAACTTCGAATACACCATCACCAAGTTCCATTACAGAAACATCGAATGTACCACCACCTAGGTCATATACAAGAATTGTATGTGTATTTTCTTGTTTATCAAGACCATATGCAAGTGCAGCAGCAGTTGGTTCATTTATAATTCTTTGTACATCAAGTCCTGCAATTTTACCTGCATTTTTAGTAGCTTGACGTTGAGCATCATTAAAGTATGCTGGAACTGTAATTACTGCTTTATCTACTTTTTCTCCTAAATATTTTTCAGCATAATCTTTCATATAAGAAAGTATCATTGCACTAACCTCTTCAGGTGTATATTTTTTGCCATCTAATTCAACTTTTTTATCAGTACCCATAAGTCTTTTTATAGAAGATACTGTATTTGGATTAGTAATTGCTTGACGTTTTGCAGCATCACCAACAATTCTTTCTCCTTTTTTATTTATTGCCACTACAGATGGTGTTGTTCTACCACCCTCTGGATTTGCGATTACTGTAGGAGTTCCACCTTCTAGTACCGCAACACAACTATTTGTTGTACCTAAGTCAATACCTATTATTTTACTCATAAATCATCTCTCCTTTTATATTAATCTATATTATTTACTTTGACTTTTGATGGACGTATTACTCGTCCTTTTAATGTATATCCTTTACTAAATACTTCAAGAACTACATCATTAGGTTTATCTTCTTCCTTACCTATCATAACTGCCTCATGTAGGCTTGGATCAAACTCTTTGTCTAATGCTTCAATTTCACAAACACCAAACTTTTTAAGAGTATCTAATATATGATTATATATTAACTTATAACCCTCATTATATTTGTCGAATGATGCATCTGTTGTAACAGCAAGTGCTCTTTCAAAATTATCTATAACAGGTAACAAGTCTAATATTAAATCCATATTAGCGAACTTTAACATATTAGATGTTTCTTCGTCTTTTCGCTTTCTATAATTAATAAGCTCTGCTTGTGCTAACTGAACCTTCTTTTCAAGATTTTCTATATTATTTTTTAATACTAGAATCTCTTCTTCACCACAATTACAATTATCACCACATGCACAAACGTCATCTAATACTTCTAGATTTTCATCTTTGTGATGTCCACACTTACATTCGTGCTTTTTCATCTCTTTTTCTTTATTTTTCTTTTCCATATAATCCCTATCTTTCTATATTTTCTTTGATAAATTCAAGTAGTTGAACAACTCTATCATAATCCATTCTCTTAGGACCTATTATTGCGATTGTACCTTCTTCAATTGGTATTTTATATTTTGTCTTAATAACAGTCATATCTTCATCTAAATTGTTTTCTTTGCCAATATAGATCTTAATATTGTTATCCTCTTCTTCAACAGTATTTATCAAGTTGTCATCTTCAAATTTGTCTAATATTTCGCTTACTTTATCAACATTATTAAATTCTGGTTGTTTAAGAATATTTCTTCTTCCTACTATATCGACATTTCTATTAGTGAAACTTGTAAATACATTATAGAATGCATTATATAATCTTTCATGTTCTTTTACATATCTACCGATTATAGGTTTTACTTCAAACTCTAATTTTTCACTTACCTCATCAATTGGTGTACCTGAAATTATGTTATTTATTAAGTCAACTGTTTTTTTAATTTCAGCATGACTTATATTTTTTACATTGATCTTTTTATGTTCTACATAACCTTTATCAGTTATTACTATTACTATCATTTGATCATTATCAAGCGGTACCGTTTGAATCTCTTTTAATCTGTTATCATGAGATGTTTTTCCAAGCTTTACCGATGCGTAACTAGTAATATCTGAAATAATCTCTAAGCTCTTCTTAATACAATCATCTAACTCTAACTGATTATTTTTAAATATAATCTGTAGCTTTAGCATATCTTCAGCACTCATCTTTTTAAATTCCATTAAGTTATCTACATAATATCTGTATCCAGCTTCTGATGGAACCCTACCAGATGATGTGTGAGTTTTCTCAAGAAGACCCAACTCTTCCAAAGAAGCCATTTCACTTCTTACAGTTGCACTAGAACAATTAAGCTCATCACATATTAGGTTTGAACTAACAGGTTTAGCTAACTTGATATATTCTAAAACTATTATCTTTAGAATTTCATTTTGTCTCTTTGTTAGCATCTTATCGCCTCCTAGCACTCCATACTCCTGAATGCTAATATCATTATAATATTATATTTAGCACTTGTCAATATATGAGTGCTAATTTTTTAAAAATTTATTTTAAAAGTGTCAATTTACATTAAATAATGGTCATAATTTAGGAATTTTATACTGCATTTGTTATAATTATAGCGAGGTGAAAAAGTTGACTAATACAATTTTAAAATGTGAAAACTTAAATAAAAATTTTGGTAAAAAGAAAATATTAAAAGATGTTTCATTTACAATTAAAAAAGGAGACATTCTAGGATTCATTGGACCAAACGGCAGTGGTAAAACAACTACCATTAAACTAATACTTGGATTAAACAGTATTGATAGTGGTAATGTTACAATAAATGGATTTGATATAAAAAAAGATTTTGAAAGTGCTATAAAAGGAGTTGGTGCAATAGTAGAAAATCCAGATATGTATATGTACCTATCAGGATATGAAAATCTAAAATTAGTTGCTAATATGTATAATGTATCATCTTCTAAAATTGATGAAGTTGTAAAACTAGTAAAATTAGAAGGAAGAATTAAAGACAAGGTTAGTAAATACTCTCTAGGTATGAGACAACGCCTTGGAATAGCCCAAGCACTTATTAATAGTCCTAACCTACTCATATTAGATGAACCAACAAACGGACTTGATCCAGAAGGAATTAAAGAACTAAGAGATTTATTAAAGAATCTAGCTAAGAAAGAAAACATCGCAGTATTAATATCAAGTCATAACCTAGCTGAACTAGATAGTTTCTGTAATAAAGTATGCATAATTCAAAATGGAACTATCATTGAATCAAACGAAGTTAAGAAGCTTAAAAAAGAAGTTAGCAACTCAACATATATATTTGAAGTTAGCAATTCTACCTTAGTAAATAACGTAATAGATAATATTAAAGTATTAGATAGTACTCACTTTAGTATTAAATCAAAAAAAGAAGAAATTCCTAATATTATTACTAAATTAATTAATAATAATATATTAATTTATGAAGTATATGAAAATAAAATCTCATTAGAAGAAGCCTTCTTAAATAAGACTGGAGGTAATAAAATTGACTAATTTAATTAAAAATGAACTATATAAAGTGTTCAAAAGAAAAAGCATTTATATATTACTTTCTATTATGCTTTGTATTATAACGCTAAATACCTTTTTAACAAAAAAATATAGTATAGAAGATCCAGTATCAACATCAGCAGAAGAAAAATATGAACTTCAAGAATTAAAAAGAATAATTGATTCTTATGATAAAAACAGTCCAGGAGAAAAGGAAGAATACTATAACGCTTTATCAAATATCGAGTTATATGAACTAACAGATAAATACAAAGAGCCATGGAAAAAAATACTCATAAGAGAAAACTTAAGAAACATCATACATAGTATGAATAATGCAAAATATATTGAAAAAGATATAGAAGCCTATAATGAATATAAAAAAGAATATGATAAATTCTTAAAAGAATTAGATTCTAATAGCTGGAAATATTTTGTAAATAAAGAGATAAAAACAACAACAGATGAAATAGCCTCACTAGAAAAAGAAAGAGAAAAAGCTAAAAATAAAGAGTTATATAATTCAAGAATAAAAGAGGAAAAAAATAAATTAGAAAAATTAAAATTAAGGCTTGAAAAAGATATACCATATGATAATAACTATTTAAATACTGCCCTAGAAGACTATAAACAAGCGCCGCAAACATATAAAGAATTTAAAGAAAGCATCATAAAAAACACCAGCGAATTTAATATAAAAGAAGAATATCAAATAAAAAGACAATACATAGAATACATGAAAAATAATGCAAAAAACAAATATATAATAGATAATAAAGTAGATATAAACAGTCCTAAAACAACAAGAAATTTATTAATAAATACATTAAGTGATAACTTCCTATTTATAATGATTATCGTTGCAGCAGTAGCAGGATCTATAGTATCAACTGAATTTGATAAAGGAACAATTAAATTATTACTTATTAGACCATATAGTAGAAATAAGATATTATTATCAAAATATATAGTTAGTATGTTTATGATTATATTTGCAATACTATCTGCATTCATAATGCAACTTATAATAGGAGGGATATTCTTTGGATTTAGTAGTTTAAATATACCAGTTATTATATATAACTTTGTTCAAAATAAAGTAATGCATATAAATCTATTTAAATATATTTTTGACAATGTATTAGCTGTATTACCGGAATTTATCTTATTAGCAACTCTAGCATTCGCAATTTCTACAATTACAAATGTATCCACATTAGGAGTTGCATTACCAATAGTTGGAGTTGGAGCAGCTGATATAATTAACTTAATTGCAATAAATAGAAATATAATACCACTTAAGTACTTTGTTACATTAAACTGGAACTTCACTAATTATCTATATGGAGGAGTAAACTCATTCCCTACTCTGTCGATTCCATTCTCAATATTAATATGTGCTATTTACTTCTTAATAATGATAATTACTGCATTTATAGTATTTAATAAAAGAAACATAAAAAATATATAAAAGCAAAAACACAAATCACATTTAATGATTTGTGTTTTTTGATTATTAAACAAAACCTATCTTTTTAGTTTTACTTTTAGCTTTTTTAAGAATTTGTTCTGCATTCTCATTATAAAATTCTTTTAATTCCTTTTTAGAAATATTTCTTTTTAAATCATCAAGTGGTAAAAATAAAGAAAGAGGCATAACCTTTTTTCTGTCAAAATAGTATACAGTCCCAGAAAAAACGCACTTATATTCGCTAGGATCTCTTCTTAAGATAAGATCTTCAAAATTATTAATACTCTTAACCATTATTAACTTATCTTCACCATTAACAGTGTCAAACACTAATTTTAAATTCTTTATACGCATTTATATTTCCCCCTCAAATTAGGAAATATAATAATCCAAAATCCATAATTTGTAAAGGATATCATTATTTAAATTTTTTATAAGTACTATAATTTTATTTTATTTAATTTTATTTTTTATAGCAAAGTTATATGAATCTCTACACATATCTTCAATAGTTTTAGTAGCGTGCCAATGTAGTTCATCTGATGCTTTAGTAGTATCTGCATAACACTCAGCAATATCCCCAGGACGTCTAGGTGCAATCTTATAATTAACATTTATATTATTTACTTTGATAAATGTTTTAACAAGGTCTAAAACACTATATCCTACACCAGTACCAAGATTATAAGTATAAACACCAGGTTCTTTATCAATTTTCTCAATTGCGGCAATATGTCCAAGTGCTAAATCAACAACATGAATATAATCTCTAACACCAGTACCATCTTTAGTATCATAATCATCTCCAAATATACTTAAACATTCCAATTCACCAGTCGCAACTTTAACTATATAAGGCATTAAATTATTAGGTATACCATTTGGATCTTCTCCTAAAAGTCCAGATGAGTGAGCCCCTATTGGATTAAAATATCTAAGAAGTGCAATATGCCAAGTATTATCCGAAGTATATAAATCCTTTAATATTCTTTCTATCATTAACTTAGTTGTTCCATACGGATTTGTTGTAGAAAGTGGAAAATCTTCTTTTATAGGTAATTTTTTTGGAATACCATATACAGTCGCAGAAGAAGAAAATACTAAATTCTTACAATCAAACTGAGACATAACCTCACATAAAGAAAGAGTTGAATCTAAATTATTTCTATAATATTTAAGTGGAAGTTTTACACTCTCACCAACTGCCTTATAACCAGCAAAATGTATAACAGAATCAATTTTATTTTCATTAAATATTTTTCTTAATAAATCCTTATCACAAACATCACCAATATAAAGTGTAACATCACGTCCTGTAATTTCTTTAATATAATTAACAACTTCTTTTTTTGAATTAGATAAATTATCAATTATTATAACATTGTGTCCTTTATTTAAAAGTTCACAACAAGTATGGCTACCTATATAGCCACAACCACCAGTAACTAAAATATTCATATTATTATCCTCCTAAAATAAGTATAACCTATTTTAAAAAGAAAAGAAAGATAGTATTATCTTTCATTCTTTATATCACCCAAAGATTTAAATATCTTATTCTCCAGTAATTTATATATAAAGTCTGCGCCTAAGAAACTAATTATACTACTCCATAATGAAGGAAAAAACTTCAAATTGGAGAAACTTAAAGAAAATAATGTACCTATTATTAAAGACGTTATAAACGAGATAATTATACATATTCTACTACATTTAATCGCAACTAATTCTTTTATTCTTTGAACTAAACTAGTAATTATTAAACTATTTAATATAGCCATAGTAAGCACATCTTTTAATAATTCATAATTTATCATAAACCACCTCATATTAATATATTATGAATTTAAAAAAAGATATAGACACTATATCTATATCTTATATTATTCTATACTTTTTAATGATTCTATCATATCTACTTTTTTAAGTGCAAAGTATGTTGTTATGTTAACAAGTAATGTAAATACTACCGTAAGAAGTAATGAATATATATAACTTTGAATCTTTATAGTTGTACCAAACATAATTTGATCCAATTCACATGTTTTTAATATAAATACAGTCAAAGCCTTACCAATTAAAATACCAAAGAACATGCCAATACCTGTCAATATAGTTGTTTCTCTTCCAACATAATTATATACTTCTCTATCATAGAAACCTAATACTTTTATAGTAGCTAATTCTCTTATTCTTTCACTTATATTTACATTAGCTAAATTATATAATACTACAAATGCAAGAAGTCCAGCAGATACTATTAAAACTATTGCAACTAATCCAAAGTTTTTCATAGTTGAATCAAATACATTACGAGTAGATGATGTAAATGAAATATTAGAAATAGTATCATTCTTTTTTATCTCAGTTGCTAGAACTTTTTCCTCTTCCTCAGTTAAATCATCTGTTTTTATGAATAATGTATTATAGAATGAACTATCATATAAGTCTTTATCCATATAAATGTAATGCAAGAAATAATTTTCTGTTATACCGCCAATAGTTGCAGTATACTCTTTATCAGTTTTAAGTTTTAACTTATCACCCTTTTTAAGATCAAGAAGTTTAGATAATTTTTCTGAGACTATTATATTATCATTAAGTGTATATTTTTCTTTACTAACTCTATTTTTAAGAGTTATAAATCCATCAGGTGAAGAGAATGGAACTATTAATTGAATTGATTGATTAGTATCTTTATTTTCAATTTCAACTGATTCTTTATTAGCAATTAATGTATCTTTAACTTTATTAATCTTTTTAATTCTTTCTACTTCACTGTTTTTCTCATCTAATGTAACATCAGGTTTAAAAGTAACTTCTACTTGATAATTAAATACTTTTTCATACTGGCCACTTACTATACTAGTAATACAATCCCTTAAACCAAATCCAGCAATTATAAGACCTGTACATCCAGCAATACCTATTATAGTCATTAAAAATCTCTTTTTATATCTAAATACATTTCTTACTGTAACCTTACGTGTAAATGATAACTTATTCCAAATAAATCCAATTCTTTCAAGTAAAACCCTTTTACCTGCTTTTGGAGACTTTGGTCTCATAAGTGATGCAGGAGATTCTTTTAATTCCCTGTAACAAGCAAATAATGTAGCCGCAACAGTACAGAATATCGCAATTAATGTACCAGTTAATGCATAATACCAATTAAATTCAATTACTATCTTACCTAAATTATACATCATACTATACATATTAAATATAATAGTTGGCAAAATCTTAAATCCAATAAGTACTCCAACAACAGACCCTATTATAGTAGCTAAAAGTGCATATATTACGTATTTAGATGCAATTTGAACATTATCATACCCAAGTGCTTTAAGTGTACCAATTTGTCCTCTTTCTTCCTCTACCATACGTGTCATAGAAGTAAGACAAATTAATATCGCAACTACAAAGAATACAAGTGGAAAAAGTTTACCTACATTGTTAATCCTTTCTGTATCTTGATCATATTGATAAAAGCCTAAATTACTATGTCTATCTAATATATACCAAGTAGGTTTTTTTAAATCCTCAACCTCACGCTTAGCATTTTTAATTTGTATTTCTGCATCCTCAAACCTTGCCTTAGCTTCCTTTTTAGTTGATTCTAATTTATTACTACTTGAAACTATTTCCCTGTAAGCATTATCAAGTGTCTTTTTAGCTTCATCAAGAGATTTAATAGTAGATTCTTTAGTCTTTTTAAAAGTATCCTCACTTTTTGATAATTCTTTTTCTTTTTTCAAAAGCAATGCTTCTGCATCATCTAATGCACTCTTAGCATTATTTATTTTAGCTATCGCATTAGTAATTTCTTCTTTTTTGGAAGTCAATTCATTCTTTTTATTAGTTAATGTTTTAATATTATTATTTACGTTTTCTAATAAAGCTGTATTTTTAGCAACATCTATATTATTATTAATTAACTGTTCTAAAGATGATTTAGTACTATATAAACTATCTAAGTTAGCATTAATCTGAGCTAGTGCTGTATTAATTTCCTCTAAATTATTATTGAGTGTCTTAAGAGTTGCTTCATATTCTTGCTTACTCTTATTTAATTTTGTTTTTTCTTTTTCTAACTTAGCTCTAGCATCTTTTAGGGTTTTCTCATTTTTTAGAAACTCAGAATAAGCTTTTTTCTTATTAGAATTTAATTTTTGAACTCCATTATTATATTCTTTTTTAGCTTTATTAATCTTTTCTTCGGCTTTTGCTATTTCTTTATTGTATTTTTCTTTTTCCTTATTAAGTTTATCTTCACTATCTTTAATTTTGTTATTTGCTTTTTCTATTTCATCGTTATATCTAACCTCTGAAATATTATCAGTTAACTTTTCAAAGTATTTAGTTTTAGAATCTATAATATCATCATATTTAGTAGAGAAAGTACTTAAATTATTATTAAGTTTAATATAAGCACTTGTATAATAATCCATATCAAAATTATCTACAGGTACATACATAAAGAAATTTATCTTACCTGATAAAAGTTTTGTAGTACCGCGTTCTAACGATGTAAATATTGGGCTTTTTATAATTCCTACTATATCTAAAGTCTTTTCCCTTAAATTATCATCTTCTACAGTAATTTTATCTCCTATTTTATGTGATTTTGTATATTCACTTTGTTCAATTAAGCATTCATTTTTTTTACTAGGTAATCTACCATCTAATAGAACAACTTTATTTATTTTATCATTCTTGTCATAAGAAAGTATTTTTATAACCTCTTCTGTCTCACCCTTAACAATCGCATCAAACTCATAGTTTCCTTGAATATCATATCCACTACCTTTTAATTTTTCTAGATCGTTATCTTTAATTCCCCATGTTGATATTAAATTAAAATCCATAAAATTAGTATCTCTATAATACTTATCTATAGTATTTTTCATGTCAGGACTAGTAGCTTTAATACCAGCAAAGAAACCAACTCCCAAGAGTACTATTAAAAGTATAGATAAGAATCTTTTGAAATTCTTTTTAACAGAAACAACGCTTTCCTTAAATAACGTCTTCATTACCATTCTATCCTTTCAACAGGAGTTGGATTATCATTTAACACTACGCCCTCAACAGTTCCATTTTTAAATTTAATTACTTTATCTGCCATAGGAGCAATTGCGGCATTATGAGTAATTATAATAACTGTCATCTTATCTTTGCGTGCGGTATCTTGTAATAGTTTCAATATTTGTTTACCTGTATTGTAATCAAGTGCACCAGTAGGTTCATCACATAAAAGTATCTTAGGGTTTTTAGCTATTGCTCTTGCAATAGATACTCTTTGTTGTTCTCCGCCTGATAATTGACTAGGGAAATTGTTAAGTCTATCTTTTAGACCAACTTTTTCTAGTATTTCTCTCGGTGGAAGTGGCCTCTTACATATTTCAGTAGCTAATTCAACATTTTCTAATGTAGTTAAATTTTGAATTAAATTATAAAACTGAAATACAAAACCTATATCACTTCTTCTATATTTAATTAGTTCTTTTTTAGAGTACTTAGTAATATCTTTATTAGCAATTATTACCTTACCACTAGTAGCATTATCCATACCACCTAATATATTTAAAGCAGTTGTTTTACCAGCTCCAGATGGCCCTAGTATTACTACTAATTCACCTTTATTAATTTCAAAACTAGTATTATTAAGTGCTAGTACCCTAACTTCCCCAGTTATATATTCTTTTGTTACATTATCAAATTCTATATATGCCATATATTTCACCTCATAAAATTTTATTTCTATGTGTTGATTTTATCACGATTATTTTAGTAAGTCAAAAGTAACAAGCACTATTGTATGGTATACATCAGATTTTAAAAAAATGTATAAAAAAACAGGTACTTTTAAGTACCCATTTCATTAAATATTATCTAATTTAACACTAACTAATTTAGAAACACCTGATTCTTGCATTGTAATACCATAAAGAGTATTAGCATATTCCATAGTTCTTTTTTTATGTGTAATGATTAAAAACTGTGTTTTATCTTTGTAGTTATTTAAATACTTACCAAAGTTATCTACATTAGCTTCATCAAGTGCTGCCTCTACTTCATCAAATAAACAGAATGGTATAGGTTTAACATTTAAAATTGCAAATATTAAACATATCGCAGTAAGTGTTTTTTCTCCACCTGATAATAAATTTATTGAAGTTAGTTTTTTGCCAGGAGGAGATGCAATTATATCTACACCTGTTTCTAATAAATCATCTGGATTAGTTAACTTAAGTGATGCAGATCCACCCTTAAATAATTGTTTAAATACTTCTTGAAATTCTTTATCAATTTTATTAAATGTAGTTAAGAATTCCTCTTTCATAACTGTATCCATTTCATTAATTATTTCAAGTAATGTATCTTTCGCATTCAACAAGTCATCCTTTTGACTATTTAAGAAATTATAACGTTCACTTACTCTTTTATAATCTTCAATTGCTTGTACATTTACCATACCAATTTGTTTGATTCTATTTTTATATGAATTAACAAGGCTTCTCGCTTCTTTAGTATCCATCTCTAATATATAATTGCTTTTTGCTTTTTCATAAGTCATCTCATAATCTTCACTTAATATTCTAAGATAATTATCAAGTAAAACATCCATCTTACTAATATTAATTTCTAAAGTTTTTAATTCTTTTTCTTTTGTATACAGTGAAGTATTATTAAGTTTATTAGTGGCCTCTATATTATCTATAGTAGAAGAAATCTTATCTTTTTCTTTTGTTGATCTTGCGATTTCTCTTACAACTTCTTCTTTTTCCCTTGAAGTTTCATAATATAGTTTCATTATTCTATCTTCTTCTTTTGATAATGAAGAATCAACTAAATTTTCTAAACTTCTAAGTTCATTAATTATATTGTTATATTCTTCATTAGTAATATCAAGACTACTTTTCTTTGTATTATATTTCTCTTGTGTTTGAATTAAAACAATTTCTTTTTGTCTAATTTTTTCACTATTATCTTCTAATTTAGAAGTAGAACTCTTAATATTTTCTTCAAGAGTTGCAATAACTTCAGCGATTTCACGACGTTTAACCCTTAAAGTTTCTAATTCATGTTTTTCTTCAAAAATAGATTTTGATGTATTTAAGCTACCACCTGTCATAGTCCCACCAATATGGACTATATCACCATCTAATGTTACTATTTTATATCTTTGGTTTATTACCTTACTTATTTTATTTGCGTTATCAATATTATCTACTAACAAAACATTACCAACTTGGTTTGAAACAACATTATAGTATTTTGAATCATACTTAACTACATCCATAAGAACAGAAATAAATCCCTGCATATTACGAACTACATTTAAAGTATCTAAATCTACTCCTCTTGGTTTTATAACACTAATAGGAAAAAAAGTTGCCCTTCCTAATTTATTATCTTTTAAATAATTAATCGCACACTTAGCTGAGTCTTCATTTTCTACAACAATAAATTGTTTACTACCACCAAGAGATACATCCAGTGCTTTTAAATACTTTTCATCTATTTCTAATAATGCTCCTAAAGTCTGATGGATACCTCTTAATCTAGGATTATTTAGTATAGCTTTAATACTATTATTTATAGTACCTCCATTATTTATATAATCTTCGATTATACCTATCTTATGATCAATATCAGCTAAAAGTTTCGTTTTTTCATTATACTCATTAAATGAATCTTGATATTCTTTTTTAGAAGTATTGCCAAGTAAAGTTAAGTTGTTAATTTCAGACTTAATAGATTCTAATTCATTTTGTAGTGTATCTAAATCTATTTTATCTAAGTGAATTATATTTTCTTTTTTTAATTTTTCTTCCTTTAATGATGAAATATTTTCATGTACTTTAGAATTAGATGCATCATATTTTTGTCTTTCTTTTAATATATTTTTTTCACCATTTATCTTTTCTTCTTCTTTAGTTAAAGATAAAAGTCTATTATTTAACTCTTTAATAGTAAGTTCTATTTTTGATAAATTATTTTTAAGATCCAAAAGTTCAGTATCAGATTTATTGGATTGAACTCCTAAATTCATTATTTCATTGTTTAATTTTTCTATTTTTTCTTTAGTTAATTGATATTCCTCATTAATAGTAGTAATTTCACTAGATAATAATGCAACCTCTATATTTTTAAGTTCATTTTTAATCTTTAAGTATTCCTCTGCTTTTATACTTTGTTCCCTTAAAGGTGCAACTTGTATTTCTAACTCTGCGATTATATCATTTACTCTTTCCAGATTAGTATGAGTCTTATCTAATTTTTTTAATGCATCTTCTTTACGCTTTTTATATTTTAAAACTTCCGCAGCCGACTCAAATATTACTCTTCTATCATAACTAGATTCAGACACAATTTTTTGTACTTCTCCTTGTGAAATAATATTAAATGAACTCTTTCCTATACCGCTATCTAAAAACAAATCAGTAATATCTTTTAGACGACATTTTTCATTATTTATAAAATATTCATTTTCTCCTGTTCTATAGACTCTTCTTTTAACAGTTATTTCATTATAAGGAATATTAATATAATTATCTGAATTATCAAAAGTAAGTGAAACAGTAGCGACATTTAAAGCATTTCTATTTTTAGAACCAGAAAATATTACATCGCTCATGTTAGAATCCCCTCTAAGTGATTTTACTGATTGTTCACCTAGAACCCATCTAACCGCATCCACAATATTGCTTTTACCACTTCCATTTGGACCAACTATACATGTTGTTTTACCATCTAAGGAAATAGTAAGTTTATCAGCGAAAGATTTAAATCCAGTCGCACTAATTTCTTTTAAATACATATTATCACACCTTACTCATATAGAAAAATTATACTATAAGTTTTAACTTTTAACAATTAAAACTTGAATATTTATTGATATAGGGCTTTAAGAAAATAAGTAAAAAGACAATAGTCAAGCTATTGCCTTAATATATAACATTTATATTTTATCTTTAGTAACTTAGATATATAACTTTTAAGTGAGAGTATTATTACTAGTGCACTCATCAAATAAGCAATTATTTTTTTTCGCATATTCTAACGCATCTATTATTTCTTTATCGATCCATCTTGGATTTTGAAATGGCACATGAATAACATCTATTGGCTCTATATGTTCTACGCTTTTAGGATTATGCTCTATTACTTTAAAATCTAATTTTTTTAGTTCTTTTTTACTAAAACTGAACGTTCTATTTTCCGTTCTAGTATAAGGTGAAAATTGTCTTAGCTGCATAAAACTTAGTTTATTCATTATATTCAAATCAGGCTCATGATCTCCAACCCAATTATACATTTTAACGCCCGACATTTCATTATAATATTTGTCCTGTGGCAAAGAGCCAACAGTTAGTCTTATATCATTAATTACTCTTATCATTACATATTTACCATACCACTTACTATTATAAACTTCCGGAATAGGATCACCCTCTCCATTTCCTATTTTATACAATAGCAAATCTCCTGGTCTCCATGCTGCCTTTGTTAAATATAGTTTGCTTACCTTTCTTTCAGGTGGCATTGGTGAATTAAGTTTTTCTTCTAATTCTTCTAAAACAAATTTTCTCTTTTTATATAATTTTTCATTGCCTTTCCATCTTTCAAGATCTTCACCACTTTTTAAATATTCCATTGCCATTTCTTTGACTTCTGGTAATAACCTACCATATCTCCACTGAATATCAGCAAGTGCAAACCAAAAAAGTGGAGCTTCTTCTTCATCCTCAACAGAATCAGCATTATAATCTATTACTTCCTCTGTTGCTTCTTCATTTGTATAACCAATTCTTAGTCGATTTAAATACTCTTCTTTTATATCGCAAGTTACATCATCCTGAAATAATCCTACTCCCCATGTTCCCATAGTTTCTATATCCTTTCTATTTCATATCACTATATTTAAAAAATGAAAGATTTGATTTACTCAACAAAAAGAGTATTTCTATTCTTTACTTTCAAATCCTGGAAAAACCAACTGTTTTACTTTAGGTGCTTCAAAATCACTTTGAATAAATGCTTCTTTACTTTGGTTTGAGGGATTTACTTTAACAGCTTCAGCTTCGGCTTCAGCATTAGCATCGACATGAGCATGTTCTTCAACTTTTTCTTTTTTCTTTTGTATTTTCTTCAAATCAGTTGATGCTCTAAATAACTCTCTATATAAATGATATTTAGAAAGATTATCTTTTATTTTTGATTCATAATATAACAAGTCTCCTGTATTATCCCCTTCAATACCTCTTTTTATATAAAGTGAAATTCTAGCATACTCTTTTAAATAATAAGAAAGATTTGAAGTTTTAAAATATTCATCTTGCATATATAGTTTAAACAATCCTTTTTCATTAAATAATTCATCAAATATTCTAGATACTTCTGTGGGTCTTACTTTATCATTTACTACGTTTTTTTCTATAGATTTGACCAATTCAACATTACCAAATACTGGTGAAATCTTATTAACATAACCACTTGTATTATATCCAATAAACAATGAATAAACTGAATCATAAATCTTTAATTTACCTAAAAAATCTACTGTCCCATCAAATGTATTAGTCATAATATCAATATCTGTCAAACTACTTTTCCCTTTAAAACTGCTTATACCTGCATAGCCTTCAACTGTATACTTTTTAAAGTCATATAAATCTTTTTCATTCTTTTTAAAACAAATAGCATCATATATACTCCCAGAACCATTATAATTCCATTTTCTAGAGCATACTAACACAAACTTTCTCATATAAACCCCCAATTAGAATCTCTTACTAAGATCTAATAACAAAATTAATTGTGTATATAAGTTAATTGATAGCGTGATTATACCAAAAAAAGTCTAAAATGTCAATTTTTACACCTAGAACCGTATAATTACAGCAAATAAAAAATAGACAAACCTATTTACTAAGTTCATCTATTAAAATGCCTAATAAACTATTCCAGACATATTTATAAAGCCTGTTGCATCCTCAATAGGAGCAAATTTAACCATATTGTCGTGATTTCCATCTACCATATACCAACTATTTCCGTATTTAACTGCTATTCCTATATGATTATTATCATTAGTTAAAACCAAATCACCAGTTTTTAGTGCAGATTTATTTGTATATAATCTATTTTGGTTTTTAGCCCATGTAACATAGTTTATAACTTCATCCGCTTCATGTAATCCAAACTCACCAATATTTATACCAGCAGTTTTTAATGCCCATTCTACAAAGCTTGCATCCCATACATTACCATTATTTCCATACTTTTGAAAATTATTAGTACCTGCATTAGAAGTACAATCATCTAATTTTGAGTCAGTTTCCTTTTCCTTATATCCAACTTGAGTACAAGCAGCATCTACAAAGTCATTTCCTACTATACACTTTGTATCTTTATTACAAGTATTTCCAACTTGTAACTCCTCATTAATTTTATCTATTTCTCTTGTAATAGCATATAATGTCATGTTTTTATTTATATCTACAGTCTCTTTTTCAGAATATTTTGCGGTAGTATCATCTTTTGATGTACTCCAACCAACAACAACATATCCAGCAGGTGGCGTTATAGTAGGCATAGTTACTTGACAACTAGCACCGGACGCATAACACTTACTTGATGTAGTACTTATTGACTTAGCCTTATTTTTGTCATAAGTTACTGTAAATGTTGTTTTAAGTTCAACATTTTTTTCAATACCACTTACACTGTCTTTCGCATTAATTGAAAATGTTACATAAAGTGATATTCCAATGCAAAGGAACGCTATAATCATTAAAAATACAACAAATCTTTTATTCTTCTTACTCATTATTTTCACCTATCTTCTTATAAATATAATATTAAGGTATTTACAAGTGTTTGTCAATATTTCAAATAAAAGATTAAAAATTTATCTATCTTTAAAAGTTGTTTGGATTAACATCAATGTCAACTTTGACAGTTTGATTGCCCTTATAATGGTTTACTAAGCTTTGCAAAACCTCTTCCATTTTTTCTTCTTTTTTATACTTAATTATTATTCCAAACCTAAATAATCCATTTAACTTAAATACACTACATGTAGTTGGACCAAGTATTTTAGAATTTTTTAATTCCCTAGTTAATATACTTGCAATTTTATTTGATTCTATGCTTATTTTATTATAGTCTTTTCCAATTACTTTAATATATATAAGATAATAATAAGGAGGATAAGATAATTTTCTTCTTACTTCCATTTCTTGCTTAAAAAAGTCAATATAGTCGTGCTTGCTTGCAAGTGTTATAGCATAGTGTTCTGGGTTAAATGTTTGTATAATAACAGAACCATTTTTTTCTCCTCTACCGCTTCTACCCGCAGTTTGCATTAATAACTGAAATGTATATTCATTACTTCTATAGTTAGGAATCATTAAAGAAGTATCTGCATTTATAACACCAACTAATGTAACGTTACTAAAATCAAGCCCTTTCGCAATCATTTGAGTCCCAAGTAATATATCATATTCATGATTTTTAAATGCAGTAATTATTTTTTCATGCGATCCCTTTTTTGAAGTTGTATCAAGATCCATTCTAACCACTCTAGCATTAAATACTTTTTTAATTTCTTCTTCTACTTTTTCTGTTCCAGTACCTAAGGTTTTAATTGCCTTCTCACCACAGCTAGGACATATATCATTCATCTTATCTGCATACCCACAGTAATGGCATCTTAATGTATTAGAAGTTTTATGGTACGTTAAAGTAATATCGCAATGAGGACACTTTGCAGTATAACCACAATTAGAACAAGTTATAAAAGATGAATAGCCCCTTCTATTTAACAATAAAATTATTTGTTCATGCTCCTCAAGTCTTTTATTTACTTCCGTAATTAATCTTGAAGAAAATATACTACCTCTATGTTTTTCCTTACTCATATCAACTATTTCTACTAAAGGAAGATTATTAGTATTTACTCTATGTTTTAACTCTACCAATGTATATAGCCCTTTTATGCTTCTAGCATACGTTTCTAAACTAGGTGTTGCACTTCCTAATATAACAATCGCATTATTATTTTTCGCTCTTTCAATTGCAATCTCTATAGCACTATATTTAGGATTATTATCCTGTTTATAAGATGTAGTGTGTTCTTCATCTATTATAATAGCTCCAAGATTTTTAAATGGCGCAAATACTGCACTCCTAGCTCCAACTACTATGTGTACCTTGCCCTCTACTATTTTTCTATATTCATCATATTTTTCGCCTTCACTAAGTCTACTATGAAGAACAGCTACTTCATCACCAAACCTTGACTTAAAGTGATATACCATTTGAGGAGTTAGAGATATTTCAGGCACTAGAAATATACTATCCTTACCTCTATTTAACATTTCTTCTACTATTTCCATGTAGACTACGGTTTTACCAGACCCCGTTACACCATGAAGTAAAAAAACACTTGATTGTGTTTGGGATAATATTTTATTCTTTGCTTCTTGTTGTTCTACAGTTAATTTAAAAGTCTCTTTTTCTTTATTAATATCTTTAGTAACTAATCTATATTCTTCAATAAGAGACTCTATTATAATACCATTTTTTATTAAAGTATTTACTCCAGATACTGATATCTTATTAACTTCTTCCTTTTTTACTTTGCCATTGATTCTTAAATACTCAACAATCTTTTCTTGATTTGGTTTAAGTTTAGGAAAAGAATTACTACAAAGTTCAACATACTTAATCATCTTTTTATTTATAGTAGTTTTATTTTGTGCTTTTAATGCTTTTGGAAGCATAGTTTGATAGCAAGATATTAAAGTAGAAAAATACTTTTTACTCATAAACTGGCCTAAGTGTAACAACTCATTATTTAGTATAGGTTTCTCATCAACTATAGATATTATTTCTTTTAATTCGTAATTATTGTCTGTACTATTTACTAAATCAAGAACAAAACCTTCTAATTCTCTACTTGCAAATGGTACTTTTACTCTCATACCTATTTTAATGTTTTCTATATATTCAAAAGGCACAATATAATCAAACGTTTTATCTACATTTATATTGTTTATCTCAACCAAAACTTTTGCGATCATATGTGCCTCCTTATATTTATTTTATTTTTTTCTTTATACCTAATGCTTTATTTATTTCTTGCTTCTTACCTTCATCAAGTAGTGAATACTGACTATATCTTAAGAAGAAATCTGTACTAGCTTCACTATCATCCATTATAGCATTATATAAATCCATTCCTTCTTTAGTATCACATATTCTAATTAATTTTTCATCTAATTTACTTACATCATCCTCTTTTTTTAAATAATTTAAGTAATCTCTTGCATCTTCTGTCATCGTCTTCATTAGCAAAAGAAAGTTATCAGTATCATAAGTCCTTAAATTACTTAAAAATTTTGTGGCATTAGATGCAGCATCCAATCTTTTAAATAATACTTCCTCATACTTTGATTCCATATAACTATTTAAATATATATCCACTATATTTTTAGTAGTTATTTCAATACAACAATCCATTTTCTCATACATATATGAAGGAGATATATTTAAAAAATACCTATCCATATCCTTATCAGCACTTAAAAATAAAGATCTTTTTGATAGATAACCTCTACCAAAGAAAATCTCATTATTCTCTAGTAATAAATCGAGAAATAAATCCTCTTCTTCGGCAAGATTTACTACATCATCTAATGTTGTAACATCACAAAGAGCTTCTCTACTTATTACATAAAGCTCTGCTTCTTCCTCTATATTTTCATCTTCTATAGTTTCTACTTCTAATAGTTTTATTGCATTTTCCAAATAAAAAACAGGATATAATGCAGACAAAATCATTCTAAATAAATCAGGATGTTCTCTATTTAACATATCCATATATAAAGAGAATTCATCATAACCCTTAGAACTACTAGGATCGCAAAACTCCTCCATTAAAAGTCTTCTTATAAATTGATTAACATTATATACCTCGTATTCCACTTAAAACCACCACTAACTAAATAATATCAAAATATACTACTTACTACAATAAATTTTTGATTTTTTCTATTATTTATGGTATAATATGCAACATTAAATGGGGTGAAATGTGATGGAAGAAATGTATAAGTTATTTCAAGACCAATATGGATATATAGCTAACTTAGATTTAGTAAAGGAATTCCTACAAAAACAAAACCTTAACAGTGAAGAAATAACTTCTATAATATTAAAAATATATTCCAATAACTTAGAAGTTAAAAAGACACTTAAAAAGAAAAATGAAATAATTAAAAACATGAACTTAACTACAGACTATACATCAAGAGAAAAAGAAAAAGTAAAAAAAGAAACTATTAAAAGTGAAAAAACTCCAAATATACCACAAATAAATACTCTATTATACATAAGTGGATTATCAAAAGATATGGATGAAGAAACTTTAGAAAAATTAATACCTAGTACCAATGAGAATTTTAATGATATTATAACTATGACTCTACTAGACTTAATAAAAATGAAAGTTGATTTAGAAAAACTACAAAAAGAAGATAAAGAGTTAAGCGTTTTAATAGATGAAGAACTAGAACAAATAGAAAGTAAAATTAATTTATTAAAAGATTATAGAGCATCTAAAACAAAAGTAAAAGTTAATACAGATAATATAAGATTAATATTTACTCCATCTATAATCGCAGACTTTAACTCATCAAGTATACCTAGAGAATTATATAAAGACTTTCTATCTTTAATATTATCATTTAAAAAAGGGCTGCCAAAAAACTATAAAATATTTAAACCCGGTGGATGTAATTATACAGTCTCAGAAGTTAGAATTAATGGATTAAGAATATTATATGATAAGTTAAATGATACAACATATTCCCTATACTATGCATTTAAAAAAAGTGAAAGAGATACATATTATCATGATACCCTAGTATCAAGAGCAAATTCATATTATGAAAACAAGTATGATATTTTAAATGAATATTATAAATCAAGTACAGATTATTTTAAAGAACATGAAGAAAGTGAAAAAAAGTTAATGAAAAAACTTAGTGGTGATGAATATGGAAGAACTAATTAAAAGAATTGATGAAGAAATAGAAAATTTAAAACAAGAACTTTCAACACATAATAAAGAAGAACTTGAATTCTTTGAAAGACTAACTAAATTCTCAAGAAAAAACTTGTATGAAATAGATAATATTGACCCTACTGACATAATATTGGGTTATATAAGATTTTTTGATGAAGAAACTCCATTTAGAAAACTAAAAGATGATATGGAAAGAATTTGTTACATTGATAACTTTAATTTAAATGATGTAAATAAAATATTTGAAAACTTTAATATATTTAATGAAAAAAATGCCTTAGATTTATTAAAAAATGAATGTGTAGACAACAAAAGAATCAAAGAGCTGGATCTTGAAAAAGACTTTGACGGATTTATAGAAATCCTTAATACAATATTTTCAACCAGTAGAACTGCCATGAACATTTTAATTAATTTATATGAAGAATATGATGAAAAAGGAATGTTTAGTGACCTAACACTATTTAATGATTTAAAAACAATAATTACAACAAATAAAGAATTTAAAGTGTTAGAAACAGATAAAAGTGAACAAACTTCATTACAACTTTCAAAACTATTAATAGATGATTATGAAAATAGTTACAAAGTTTTTGATTATTTTAATTTATTCAAAGTATATCAAAAAAAGCTAGTTAAAAAAACAAACAATCATAAATTTAATACACTTAAAAAGATATCTGCTTATGAAGAAGCAAAAAAAGCTCTAACTTCACCAAAAGATGCATTACCAACTAACGAATTAACATTAATTAATCCGGATATAGCGTTTGAAATAATAAAATATAAATCGAATAAACTAGAAAAAGAATATAGAGAAGAAAAAGAATTATATGAGATAAACAATAATGAAATCACACCCCTTAATGAGGCTCTCTACAAATATGGAATACACTTTTTTACCTACGAAGAAAAAAAGAAAATATTAGATAATATTAGCTTAAATGATATTAACTTATTATTATCTATACTTGACTCTTCAAAAATGAAGTTTTTATTAAGTGATAAAAACACTTTATTAGAAATAATGTATTCATCAAACCTATCAATAATCTCTAACATAAATGATTTGATTAATAACAAAATAATAAATGAATCGTTTGTAGAGAAAAATATCGGAATATTATTTAATAAGGAATGTAGTGTTTTAGAAAACATCATACCTAAATATATGGATTTTTCAAAAAACTTACAAGCACTTAATAATGCAGGTATACAAATTAATAATGTTAAAAAGCATAATATAGATGTATTATTACAAGATGAAGAAAAACTAACTTCAAAAATTGAACTTGCAAAAATATATGGGTTCGATTTAAAAAATGATGATTTATCAAACTTTTCTATATTAGAGGACTCTAACATCTTTAATATAGTAGACCAGTTGTTAGAACAAGGAATTAATGTTACTACAGAAATACTATCTGATATAAAGAAAAAAGATCCTAACTTTGCAAAAAGAACAAAACTAGCAATAAAAATTGGATTAAATGACTTAATTATTGATAATAAAATTAATCCAATAGTCGCAAATAAAAATAGTTTCTATATTAAAAATGAGGCTATAGATGAATACTTAGAAAATAACATTAATACCCTATTAGAACAAAAATATATAGAATGTTTAGAAAATGATGAAAGATTAGAAATAGATCCAAATCTATTAATGTTTAAAGAGATTAAAATAGTAGAAGAAAATTTTAAAGTAAGTGATACTCTATATAATATAAATGGTATACCTATATCAAGAATTAAATTCTTAAGAAATATGACTTCTCTAGTAAAAAACTTTGATATGCATGAAGATACATCAGTTAAAATTGCAAATGCACTTTTATATAATTCAATACTTACTAATAGTCAAATAAAACAACTATCATCCTTTGAAGATACAAAACTAAAAATTAAAAAATAAGCAAAAAACTGCGTTATGCAGTTTTTTTTAGTCTTCTCCTTCTTTTAACATTGTAGTAATAAATATACCATATCCCTTAGCGTTATCTCCCACAATCGCATGCGTTACCGCACCAACTATTTTATCACCTTGTATAATTGGGCTACCACTCATTCCTTTAATTACTCCATTGGTTTTATTTAAAAGTTCTTTATCAGTTATTTCAAATAAAATATTTTTTGTCTTACCAGTTTTATTAATTTTTAATATATTAATACTAAATTCTTCTATATTATTATCTTCTAAAACCGTTAATATTGAAGCATCACCAACCTTAACTTCATCTGGTGATGCGACTTTTTTTAAATTGGATTTATCTAATACTTCATTATAAATTCCATATATACCACTAGTTGTATTTTCCTTTATAGTACCATATGTTACATCATCATCAAATTTGGCATTCTTCTCACCCGTAGTTTTTTCAGTACTTTTAGTAATACCTGTTATCCTAGCTTTAAATATTTTACCATCTTTTATTTCCATCTTTATATTGGAATTTGCTTCTATTATTTCATGACCCAAGGCACCAAATATTTTAGTTTCCGGATCAATATACGTTAATGTACCAATACCAGTTATTGAATCTTTCACATAGAGACCTGTTTTATATACTCCAGATTTATCCTTAAAAACTTCTAGATTAACATCTACTTTTTTATTTGCTCTTAAAACAGTAAAATTAACTATGTTATTTTGCATAGTAGTATTAATTAGTTTTACCATATTATCAATTGAAGTAACATTATTACCAGATACTTTTATAATTCTATCTCCCACTTGAAAGCCTGAATTCTTACCTATGTTTTTACCATTAACTTCATAAAATCCTACAACCATTATTCCATCTGAATTAACTTCTATTCCTATGTTGCCTCCACCAGGAATTATATACTCTGAATAAGCAAATACATTAAATGGTATAATAAGTAATAGAAGAAGAAAAAACTTTTGTAGTTTATTTTTAAAATTCATGAAATCATCTCCTTTTAAATCAAACTACATTATTATTATGTTTAATATATTAAAAAATATGTTATCTCCATCATTTACCAAAATTTAAAAAAAAAATCAAATCATAAGATTTGACTATTTATTAAAAAATGCATTTTCACAGACAACTTTATCCTTATCATATTTATCAGTATTTGAGTATCCTAGTAATGGTAATGTTATACCAGAGAAGAATAATGATAATATAAACCAAGTCTCTGATTTATTAAACTTTTTAGATAGATTATAACTAACTCCTGCCCTTGCAAACATAGCAACAATAGCAGCAATTGTAAAGAACTCTCCGCCACGACCAATAATATTAGCTAAATAAGTTGCGACAAGTCCAATAAACCAATATTCTTTTAAACCAGCAATTTTAACTAAAATCCATAAATTATAAAACGGAACAATTGCTTCCCAACCATTATATCCTGCTTTTTGAAATAATTTATAATTACCAACAATAGTAAAGACTATAAAGATAACAGCAATTGCAATAACAAAAAACAAAAACATTACTCCAAGTCCTAAGAATGCCGCAAACACTTTACTTGCAGATGTTAATACATTGAACATGTTCATTTTTATTCCTCCACTTTAAAGTCTTCTAAAGAGCCATCTTTAGTTAAAATCTTATTAATACTTTCTTCCGCATTTTTAAGTTTTTCATTACAAGAAGATGCAAGCTTCATTGCTTCAGTAAATTTAGTAATTGCATCATCAAGCGCTACCGTACCATTTTCTAATTCCTTAACAATTTCCTCTAATTTTTTTAATGATTCTTCAAAATTTAATTCTTCTTTTGCCATAATTGTTCCTTTCTATTTTATAACCGCAGATAATTTACCATCTTGTAACTCTATAGTTATATTATCTCCGCTTTTTAAAGCTTTTACTTTATCTATTACTTTATTATCTTTTTTAACAATACTATATCCTCTTTTTAATGTAAGCATTGGATTAAGTACTTCTAATTTAGATAATATTTTTTCAAAATCATGCTTATTCTTATCAAAAAGTGAACTAATTCCTTTTTTTAAATTATTTTCAAGTAAGTTTAAATCATATGTGTTTTTTTCAATTATCTTTTTTTGACTTAATAATAATCTTTCAAAAATATTATCAAATTTCTGTTCTTTTATTTCATATATTGAAATAGGATTTCTTATTATTGGACTATCCATTATAGAATCTACTTTTTTTGTTTTAAGAGTTATTACATTATTAATACCAACAATCGCACGTTTTCCTAATTGTGATAATATTGATAATACATCACTCATATTAGGAACTGCCATCTCGGCTGCACCTGTTGGAGTTGGAGCTCTTAAATCAGATACAAAATCAGATATAGTAAAATCTATTTCATGACCAACCGCAGAAATAACTGGAACATCAAGATTATGTATAGCGCGTGCCACACCTTCATCGTTAAAACACCACATATCCTCAATTGATCCGCCGCCACGACCTATTATTAAAACATCCAAATCATAACCCTTAGTAAGTTCTATATTTCTTATAATATCACTACTTGCTTCTGCACCCTGTACCAAAGATGGAAATAAAATAGTCTTAGCTATTGGCCATCTTCTTTTAATTGTAGATAGTATATCTTTAATTGCAGCACCTGTTGGAGCAGTTATTATACCAATATTTTTAGGAATTTTAGGTATTTTCTTTTTATATTTAGGATCAAACAACCCTTCAGCTTCTAGCTTCTTTTTTAGTTGCTCATATGCAACATATAAATTACCTACTCCATCTTCTATCATATCCGATACATAAATTTGATATGCACCTGTTGCCTCATATACACTAACTTTACCAGTGATTAAAACCTTCATACCATCAGCAGGTTCAAATTTTAATTTATTAGCACTACTAGCAAACATAATAGCGTTTATTCTTGTATATTCATCCTTAATAGTAAAATACAAATGTCCTCTAGTATGCCTTTTAAAGTTAGATATTTCGCCTTTTAAATATATGTTACTTAGATGTATATCATTATCTATAATATATTTTATGTACTTAGTTAATTGTGTAACAGTAACATAATTTTGATTCATACTACACCTCATTGTGATAAATTTTATCTAATGTAGCATTAATCATCTTAGTTACTTTTTCATCACTATATTTCTTAGAAAGTTCAACTGCTTCATTTATCGCAACTACACTTGGTGTTTCTGTATATTTAAGTTCATATATACCAAGACTTAGTATTGCCTTATCAACTTTACTAAGACGTTCTATGTTCCAGTCAACTAAATATTTATTTGCTAAATCCGATATTTCTTTTTGATTTTTTATAATACCATTTACCATGTCATTAACAAAGTCATTTTCTACTTCTAATTGCTCTTTTATTAAATCTTTAACATCATACTTAGTATTTGTACTTTCTAAAATGTATACTTGATACATTACTTTCATAATTATTTCTCTTAATTCGCTTCTGTTTCTCATATTCATGCACCACCTAAACTAAATTTTATCACAAAAGAAAAACAAAGTCATTATAAACTTTGCTTTTCTTGTTTTCTTTTTACTAGTATATCATTATTAATGTGACATGTTTAAAATTTTAACATATTCACTGGTTATGTTAATTTTTAGGTAATTAATTTAACATGTAACCCAGTATATTATCAAACTATAACTATAAAGCATAAATAATAAAAAAATGAAATCTATATACTAGCTACTATATAATTGATAGTAGTTAATAAGATTTCACTTTATATATCTTTGTTAAAAATTATTTTTAAAATATTCTCTTAAGTATTCCAAAAATTTTAATGTTGTCCTATCTAGACTTTTTTCATTATAAGCAATACTAAACTTAGTAGTTGGATTCATAAAATCTATTGGTATTTCATAAAACGTTTTATCTTTTAATTCTTTCTCAACACACTTTCTAAGACCCCAGCCTATTCCCATATCTTTTTTTACAAGTTCTTTTATAAGATCAATTGCATATATTCTAAGGTTAGTAGTAGCTATCATATTTTTTCTTTTAAACATTTCTTCAAGTGAATTTATATCATCATACCCTCTAGTTGGTAATATAAGTGGGTATTCAACCAATCTTTTACTATTATTTTGCATATATAAATCATAATACTTTTTTGAAGTAAAAAAGCAATTTTCCATTTCACAAAGTATCTCTTCTTTATAATTAGAATCATTTATAAATATAGGATACTGAAGTATTACAAAATCAAACTCTTTATTTTTTAGCTTTTCTCTTGCAACTTCTGTGCCACTCGTAATAACATCAAATTTTACTTTTGGATATTCTAATACAAAATCCTTAATTAATTTTGGCAACATAAACAGTGAAATATGTCCATATATTCCTATTCTAATCTCACCAGTTAATTCCTTATCACTTTCTGTAATAGATCGCTCTGCCATCAAAATATTATTAAATGCATTTTGAACATACCCCATAAGTTTTTCACCATTTTCGGTTAACTTAACACTTTTATTTCCACGAATAAATAGTCGGGTATCTAATTGTTCTTCTAACTCTTTAACGGATCTGCTGATTGCTGGTTGTGATACATGAAGTAATTCTGTAGCCCTCGAGAAGCTTTTACACTCTGCAACCGCATAAAACGCTCGATATTTGTTAAAATCAAAATTACTATTATAAATTCCCATATATCCTCCTAAATTGTTTCTATATTAACATACTTTTTTCTTTTTTCAATACTTTTTCTCTATTTTTTAAAAATTTATCTAAAGAACCATCAAGTTTTTCTATAATTCTAACATCTTTTGGTAACTCTTCAAGAGATAAAACATCATCCCTATCAAATTCTAATGTAGTAAAATCTTCATAAAATGATACTTTAAACAGATGATTATTTTCTATAAAAGACAATTCCGTTTTTGTTGCTTCATCAATAACTTCATTTTTATTAAGTAATTCATTATATGTTGCTTCATCAATTTTTTGATCCCCTATAATCACACTTTTATTACTTCTATTTGATACAACTTGTAAAAAGTATGTTGAATAATCTCTATAAGTTCTTTTTATCAAAATTGTATCTAAATAAGAAGGTAATCCAAAATTCATATATTTGTTATTTACCTGAATTGTTCTTGAATTTTCATTAGTATACTGATAGAAATCATCAGAATCTGTTTCAATAAGATACTTCTCTTGATTATCTTTTATTCCATAAGTAATATAATCTTTAATATGATTTATAACCTGATCAATTTCTTCTTGAAGAGGAATATCACTTCTAAATAATTTTAGATTTCTATGTCCTACCCACGAAGTCGAAGTCAAGTAATCAATACTTTTAGCCCATTCAGCTTCCTCAAATCTAGCTTTATTATTTTCAAGACTATATTTTTGTGGAAGACATGTAGCAGTTGAAAGTAGGTCAATAACAAGATCATACTGATCAAGAATTTCTAATTCCTCCATATCATTTTCCATAACAAGACGCTCAAATTCTTCTTTACTATTTAAATATGCTCTTCCGTCTAAAAGCCCCCTATCATATATAAATAAACACATATCTGCATCATACCCAAAACGAACAGCTTGTTCTGCTAACTCTTCCTTTGATTTCTGAACTCCAAATAATATATTTTGAAAATCATATACATTATTTGCTTCAACTGGCGTTATACCATTTGAAATTAATTCAGTTGCGGTTTCAGGTACAGTTATTAATTTTATCTTCTTGCCATTTAAATGAATTATGTTTTTATATTTTGAATCAACATCATTTACTGACAATTCCTTAATTGCATTTAAAACACTAGTTTTACCACCTGCAGGTCCCCCTGTTAGTGCAATCTTAATAATATCCATTTACTAATCCCTTTCTTAAAAAACTATTGGCCATAAAGTTTTTATAACCCTATACTAGCAACCCATTAATAATAATGCAAATATAATTTTTTTATAGGAATTATAACAAAAATTAATAAAAGACCCAAGTCTATAACTTGAGTCTATAACATTATCTATATTCAAAGAAGAAATCTAATATTCTAACTTTATCTCCTGGTTCAGCACCTAATTCAATTAATTTATCATCTACACCCATTTTTCTAATCTTTTTAGAAAAACGAGCTAATCCCTCATCAGTGAATTTAGTCATTTTAAATATTTTTTCTATTTCATCTCCACGAATTACCCAACAATCATCTTCTTTAGTGATTGTATAAGGTTCATCTTTTTTAAATTTATACAATACATGAGATTCAAATTTATCATCCTCATACAATGCAGTAACAGGAATTTCATCTAACATATCCGCAAGAGATGTTACAACATCATCTAATCCAGTATTAGTCATTGCACTTACTTCAAATATTTTCTTGTCCCCTATTTTTTGCTTAAACTTTTCAAGATTTTCTTTTGCAGAAGGTAAATCCATCTTATTAGCAATTATAATTTCTGGTTTTTTTAATATATCTTTATTAAAATTTTCTAGCTCTTTATTTATAGTAACATAATCTAAATAAGGATCTCTTCCTTCAAACGCACTCATATCTATTACATGAGCAATTACTCTTGTTCTTTCAATATGTTTTAAGAATCTATCTCCTAGTCCTTCACCCAAGGAAGCGCCTTCTATTAAACCAGGTAAATCAGCAATTACAAAACTTCTTCCATCCTTAGTTCTAGCTACCCCAAGATTAGGATTCAATGTAGTAAAGTGATATGCCGCTATTTTAGGCTTAGCCTTTGATACACAAGATATAATAGTACTCTTACCAACACTAGGCATGCCAACAAGACCAACATCCGCAAGTAGTTTTAACTCTACTTTTAATTCTTTAACTTCACCAGGCTCTCCATTCTCAGCAAAGTTTGGCGCAGGATTTGATTGTGTTTTAAACGCAGTATTACCACGTCCACCACGTCCACCATATGCAACTACTACCTCGTCATCCTTCTCTTTTAAGTCTGCTATTATAAAGCCAGTTCCTAAATCTGTAACTATAGTTCCTTGTGGTACTTTAATAATAACATCTTCCGCAGCGGCACCGTTCTGGTTCTTACCTCTTCCGTTTTCACCTTTTTTTCCTTTAATAGTTTTCATATATCTTAAATCTATTAATGTATGTAACCCCTCATCTACTTTAAATATAATGTTAGAGCCATGTCCACCATTACCCCCAAAAGGGCCACCCATTGCTACATATTTTTCTCTTCTAAATGCTAGGCAACCATCTCCACCATTACCAGCCTCAACTTTTATTACAACCTCATCTATAAACATATTATTAATCCCCTTTCATAACATAATTTCAGTATATAATGCAAAACATAAGTGGTCAAGTAAAACTTAAAAAGAAGATGATAGTCATCTTCTCTTTAAATAACGAAATTATTTATTATTTATACTAAGTCTTAAAGTCTTTGATTCAGACTTTTTTTCCATTTCTTTTTCCATTAATACAGAAGCAACTTCTACAGAATGTGCCTTAAGTCCACCTTTTTCAAGATCATTTATCAATGCTTTTACATTTCTCTCATGAATTGAATTAGGTACTTCTTCATTTAAAGAAACTTCCATTCTTTCTCCTAAACTTCCTTGAAATATATCCGGACACTTATCTAAAAGTTTAGAAACAAGACTCCTATCTTCAAGTAGATCTAAATACAAATCATCTGAAAAATAAAATTTATTAAGTGAATAATCTTCATTATTATTCGATATAAGAGAGAAACTACATTCTTCATCATTTGAAGAAAAATAATCTTTTAATTCTTCCATATTTTTAAAAAGTAGTATAAATGCTTTCATATCTTCTTCATTGAGAGAAAGTATCTTACGTCTATTATTACTGCTATCGATTTTAACTAATGTTGTTTTCACGCTTTTAAGCCTCCTTATTTATATGAAACATCTAATGTTTCGCCTTTTTCGGCGTGCGTTCTACATTTTATCAAAAAAAAGATGATTTGTCAATTACTAATCATCTCTATTAAGCACACAAATTACTACAAAATACGTTATCTTCTCTTAAATAGTGTATAACCAACTAATGCAATAACCAATCCTGCCAACCCAACTATAACATAATTTAAGCTCTTAGGATTATTTACCGCATCATTTACAACTGCACCTGTTAAAAAATATTCAGAACAATGATTAATAACAAATTCAGCATAGCCATCCTTTACCTTAATATTTTTCTCAACAAATTCAACCTTTTTAGTCTCTTCATTGTAATAATATAAGTACAAATTATCGCCATCACTAAACTTATCTTTAACATTAACCTTTATCTTAGCATCTGTAGGTAAATCACCATGATGAGAGAAAGATATATAAACCTTATTCCCTTCTGGTGCTAGTCGGTCTATCTCTTCTTTTTTAGTAGATGTAAAATCTATATTAAAATTAAGAGTTATTTTATCTTTTATTTTGTTTTTATCAAAACTCCAGGAATAACTAAGTCCTGTAGACTTTTCAGTTAATCCAATTACTACTTCATCATTTTTAATTGTTTTTGTTATATTATAATCGCTTTCATTTATACCGACAATGTCTACATACGGAGGTACTTCATCTAAAACCGATGCATAACAAATCGTTGGTATAAATAAAATTGCTATTAAAAATATTAGTAATTTTTTCATAGTACCTCCGGTATCGTTAGCTTTTAATCAATAATAATGTTAATGGAACCAATTGATAAGTAAATTTAATTAACATAAGTAGGATGATATTATTATTATATCTTGTATAAGCATAAGAAAATAAAAGTGCTGGTAAAAAATATGATAAAATATCAAGAACTATTGTCTTAGAACTAAATCCTACAAAAGCAAAATTAATTAGTGTATAGACAGATGCACTTACTAGTATAAACACCCACTTATTCTTAATAACATCACTTATTGATTCTCTAAATATTAACTCTTCTGCAACAATTGCAAAAACCATTGTTTTAAAGATTTTATATGTTAAATTTAATGTATTTGAATCAAACAATAATTTTGTATTTCCATCTTGCATATTACTAGCTGTTGGCCATAACAAATCAGTTAATACACCCATGCATATGTTAAAAATAAATATAATTGCAAACCATAACACAACAGTTTTTATAACATCAATAACTTTATAGTTTTCCTTTAAATCCTTAAGATCATTTTTTAAATTTTCACGATAAGCAAACACTATACAGATCAAGAAAATCAAATCGGCTACAAAAGATATTAATGTTGTATTTACAATATTAAATGTAGAAAATACAATAGAAATAACATTTGAATAAAGTAAATAACATATAAAAACCAAAAGTGTTTTGATAAGCTTTTCACTTACATTTTTCTGTGAAGTATTATTTTTAATAACCTTTTCCTTCATATGAACACCCTACCTTTATTAGATTATAACACGCGGGTTAAACTTACTTCAAGCATTTCCAAAGACTTTCAACAAAAAAGACTCTAAAAAGAGTCTAGTTTACATATTAGAAGAATCTAGATAACCATTTCCACATAATCTAAAAGCCTCCCTTCTTTTTTATACTAGTGAATAATCACTTGTTTGTATCACTTTTTTGTATTCCCCTCTGACAATATAAGTATATATCATTTTTAGAAAAAATACAATAGTAATCAAACATTGTATATCATTTTATTTATAGAAACATTTAAAAAATGTAACTATCAAGAAAATAAAAAGCAGCATCAAAAATAGATACTGCTTTATATATATAAAATTAATCCTCTACTGGATAACAACTAACTTGCTTCTTATCTTTTCCTAAACGTTCAAATTTAACAACTCCATCAACTGTTGTATAAAGAGTGTCATCTTTTCCTCTTCTTACATTAGTTCCAGGAAATATTTTAGTTCCTCTTTGACGATATAGAATTGAACCTGCAGTTACTGTCTCACCGTCACCAGCTTTTGCTCCTAATCTACGTCCTGCTGAATCACGTCCGTTAGATGTTGAACCTTGTCCTTTATGGTGAGCAAACAATTGTATATTTAACTTAAACATCATTATTCCTCCTCTATCTTTATATTTTTAGGATAATCATTTGCTAATTCTTTTAGCATATTTAACATATTTAATATTAGATTATCAACTATTTCATTGTTCTTATTTACAACTATTATAAAATTATCTTTTTTTTCTTCATAAGTAATATAATTCTTATCAAACATCATAATTGCATTTATTGTAGTTATCATAATAGATGAAGCACTACTGCAAACGATGTCTCTACCATAATCATCATATTCTGTATGACCTAACAAATTAATCTTTTTAAATTTATTATTTTCTTTTTTAACTATAACTTTTAACATTGATTAACCATTAATTTTTTCAATAAGAACTTTAGTGTATGGTTGTCTATGTCCTTGGCGACGACGGCTTGCTTTAGATTTTTGAGTATACTTAAAAATTCTAATTTTTCTTTGCTTACCATGTTTTTCTACTTTACCAACAACAGTAGCACCATCAAGATAAGGATTACCTACCTTTGAATCGATCATTAATACTTGATCAAATACAACTTCACTTCCAGCTTCTTGATCTAATTTTTCAACATAGATTGATTCACCTTCAGATACGTAGTATTGTTTACCACCAGTTTTAATTACTGCTTTCATATTATCCTCCTTTATATTTTCTAGACTCGCTATTAAGGTACTTATAAAGTTTCTAAACCTTTTCAATGCGGTTTGAACCCATAAAGGCTACAAACATTAAGAGTTTAACATAAATTCACTAGATAGTCAAATGTTTTCAGGTATAATTAGCAATTAAACATTAAAAACAATCCAACTTACCATTGGATTGTTATATTTCAACATCATTACTGCTAATCATTTCATCGCTCCTCTTTAATTAAATTAATTATACTTTTAATTATTATTATAAATATGCTTATTTCTTGTGACTTTATAAAAATATTTATTATTTGCATACAGTCTAAGAAAATAGAAATGAGATGTTGATGATTTTTAATTATTCTTTTAAATTTCATAATCTCACCTTTCTTTAGGCAAGATAATCCTAACATCAACATATAATAAATAATTTTATTCTAGCAAATAGTATGAACTACCTTGCCCCTATAATTGTTTTTCTAACATACTTCTCCCTTTCTTATAGTAGGTAGGTACAACACTAAATATTTAACTATTATATAAAGTTAATTAGAGTGTGATGCCATACACAAACTATACTGTAAATATTTCTTGTATTATAATTTTTCATACTATCACACTCCTTTCATAAATAATACAATTACATAATAAATTACAAATTATATTATGTCAACCATTTTCTGTTAACACTATATTTATACATTAAAAAAGATAGTTAAATAACTATCCATTTAATTACATATATTTTTCCATTGATTTCATCATTTGGTTAATTTGCTTTTGTGAAGGCTTTCTTCCCATCTGCATCATTAATGCTTTAATCATTTCCTCATTTATTGGAGGATTCTTTTTTAAGTAGTTAGTCATAACTTTCTTTGCAATAAAGAAACCAATAACTGCACCTACTAAAATTCCTATAAATACTTGCAATATATCAAGCCACATATTAGTCACTCTCCTTATGTATCTATTTTACTAAAAATTATATGTTTATACAAGTATTTTTATATTTGATAAGAAGAAATAATCATTATTTATAAAGTCACATACAAAGTAATTTCTATTATCTAATGCTAAAGTATTAAAAAAATCCGTATAACTTTTATTAGTATTAATAAGTATATATGAATACTTAACTTTTAAAGCACTTACTTCATCTTTATATAAATTATTAATAATATGATTATCTTTCTTTTTTACATAAGTCATTTTATTATGTAGTTTTAAAAATATGTTTTTATCAACCTCATCTTTATCTATTCTATTAGCTAATTGTTTAAACATATTAAACCCATATTCTAAATCCTTTTTCCTCATGTAATATAATTGATGCAGTACATTATATAAACTATTTGGAGTTTCCTTATATAAATCTACATATTCACTTCTAATATCAAAAACATAATAAATTCTCATTTCCTTCACCCATAATAATAGTAATATTTATATAGTAAGAAAAATGTCAAAAAAAAGAACTACTTTAGTAATTCTTCTATTTTATTTTCGATATATTTTGCATCAAAATTATATTTATTTAATACATCTTTATAATTTCCACTACTACCAAATGTATTCATTGTAAATAAATGAGATTCATCACTTACAAACTGGTACCAAGAATATGGAGATGAAGCCTCTATAACAAATGCCTTAGATTTATCTGGAAGTATATTATCTATATATTCCTTACCCATTTTTTTAAATCTTTCTATAGATGGCATACTTACTACTCTTGTATCTATTCCTTTTTCTGTTAAAAGGTTAGCAACTTCAAGCGTTAATTCTGCATCTTCACCAGAAGAAATTAATATTGCATCAAGACGTTTTAATTCTTCTTTTAATATATATGCACCATTCTTAACCTCGCCTACCTTAGTAGAATCAAGTATATTAACCTTATTTCTACTTAAAACAATAACTGAAGGCTCTCTTGTATCAAATATAGATTTGTAAGAGCCAAGTACTTCGTTCGCATCAATTGGCCTATAAACATTAAGATTTGGAATACTTCTTAAAGATATTAATTGTTCTACTGGTTGATGAGTTGGTCCATCTTCACCTACTGTAATTGAATCATGAGTAAAAACATATATAACTGGTAAATTCATCATTGCACTCATTCTTATAGCAGGTTTCAAATAATCAGAAAATGATAAGAAAGTAGATACAAAAGGTGTAAGTCCTACTAAAGCCAATCCATTAGCAATACCACCCATTGCATGTTCTCTAACTCCAAAATTAATTGTTCTATCTTCATAATCATTTAATTTTGCATAAGTAGATGAAGCAACATCAGCACTACCACCAATTAATAATTTATAAGACTTAGCAATTGCGTTTAGTATTTTACCAGAAGTTACTCTAGTAGCTTCGCAATTATCATCCGGAATATCATAATATAAATCTTTTAGTTTAACACTCTTTTTAGGGTTATCTAATTCATTTAATATTTCTTTATCCTCTTCACTTAAAGAAGAAATTTTACCCATCCATTCTTCTATTTCAGCATTACATCTAGTTATAATATTTTCACTAAAGTAAGTACTTGCTTCTGAAGATATTTGGAATGGTATATCTCTTAATCCTAATTTTTCTTTAATTTCTTTTACATTTTCACTATCTAATATAGAACCATGAACCGCTTTTGTACCTTCAAGTCTTGAATATTTACCTATTGTTGTTTTAAATTCTATTATTGTAGGTAAATCACTTGTTTTTGCTTTAATAAATGCATCATTTACTAAAGTTAAATCCTCAGGATCAGAAACAGTTATTACGTTCCAACCAATTGATTCAAACCTTAATTTAATATTATCAGTAAATGTTGTATTAGTATCACCATCAAGTGATATACCATTAGAATCATATAAAAGTATTAATTTATTTAGTTTTAACTTACCAGCAAGTGATAATGCTTCATAACTGATTCCTTCCATTAAATCACCATCACCACATAATGCATAAGTATTAAAATCTATTACACCATCTTTTAATAAACTAGATAAGTATTTTTCACCTATAGCCATACCAACAGCATTTGCAATTCCTTGGCCCAATGGACCAGTAGCACAGTCAACGCCTGGTGTTATGAGCTCTGGATGTCCCGGTGTAATTGAATCTAGTTTTCTAAACTTTTTTAAATCATCAAGAGTTATATTATATCCTGCCATATGAAGCGTAGCATACAAAAGCGCAGAACCATGTCCTGCAGACATCACAAATCTATCCCTATTTATCCAATTTGGATTATTTGTATCTATCTTCAAATGATTTTGATATAGTGTAGCAATTATAGGTGCAGCCCCAAGAACTATTCCTGGATGTCCACTTCCTGCTTCACTAATCATATCAATCCCTAAACCTCTAATATTATCTACTACTTTTTTATCCAAGGGATTTGCATCTTTTTTCTTTATTAACATATCTCCACTCTCCTAAGATATTACATCTTATTTAATTAAGCTTTTATTTAATACTTTTTCTTTTTTCATTTCTTTTTCTATCATTCTTTTAATGTTTCTACCAAAAATTGAATTATCAAAATAATGACTATTTAATTTCTCTATTCTGTTATTATATTCATCAGAACTTATATCTGCATTCTCATATTGAAAATATAATTCAGATTGTTCAGCTTTATATCTATTTAAAGTGAATTCAACCAATTCCTCAGTTTCAAGATCACTTCCATATAAAAGATATGGATTAAAATATAAAGTACCTAATATTCTAGTTCTATCTGTATCTTTATCTAAAAAGGATAAAACTGCATTTTCACTAGCATTAAAAAGAAGGGATAAATCTCCTTCTGTTATATTCAATCTTTTTAATTCTTTAGAAACATTACTGCTATTAACTATTGTCATATATATTCCTCCGTTTCTGTAGGAATATATAATACTATTTTAAGATAAAATTGTCAAATTAGCCCCATAATTTTTCTGGATATATATTATTTTTAATCATTTCATCAATTGCAGAAGTTAATTCATTTTTATCTTCCTTATAAGTCATACCATGCCATACAGCATCTGTTTTAAGTATCTTACATGTTACTTTACCCTTTTTAATCTGTTCAAACACTACAGTAGGTATTAAGTATTCACATGTATCTAGTGAATCTTTATTTTCTTCTAAGAAACTTTTGAATCTCTCCTCAAGATAATCAAATATTTCAGGTTTAAACGCAAATAAATTCATAGATACCAAACATGAAGAAGGAACCTCAAATGGCGCTCTTCCATCAAGTGGAGTTGCAATTATTCTTGAACCATTTCTCTCAACTGAAGACTCAACTAATTCAGTTAAATAATCTCCATTACTTCTACAGATTCCTCTTTTTACAGCACCATTTTCAGTTATAGTATTTCCAACATAATATCCTGCCATTGCATAACAATTACTACTATTGTTTTCTCTTAAGAATTCTGATATTACTTTATAGGCATCAAATCCATAAAAATCATCAGCATTTATTATGGCAAATGGTTCATTTACTACATCCTTACAACAAAGGATTGCATGTGCTGTCCCAAGAGGTTTAACTCTGGTGATAGGGATATTAATACCAGCAGGAACATTATCATTTTTCTGGAAAACATATTCCACCTTAATTTTATCCTCTACTCTTTTTCCAACTGTTTCTCTAAAAATTTCATAGTTTTCTTCTTTAATTATAAATACTACCTTAGTAAAACCACATTTAATGGCATCATATATTGAATAATCAATAATGAATTCACCATTTTTACCTACAGGTTCAATTTGTTTTAAACCACCAAATCTGCTTCCCATACCAGCAGCTAATATAACTAATGTCATAAACCCTCCTATTTTTCATTAGATATTTTATTTATATATTCTTTAGTACTCTCTACACTCTGTTCATTTGGGAACATAACATATAATTTTTGATGTGGATATGAATAAGTAAGTTGCATAGAACCAGTACCAGTTACTTGAGTATCAAGTATTTCGTATTTAGTTATATCTTCTAATTCATATTTAATAAATGCAGTTATATCCTTCATATCCATGTTAGTTGCAAATTTACCATCTAAAGAGTCAAGAATTGATGTATAATCAGTTACTACCATTGCACTCTTTGATAGTTTATTGAATATTCCTTTTATTACTTCTTGTTGATTCTTAATTCTATGATTATCACCTTCAACGTATGAATGTCTTTCTCTTGCAAAACGTAGAGCACACTTACCATTAACTGTATTAGTACCAACTACATATTTACATCCATCTAAACTCATTGCCTTATCAGAATATATTTCAATTGGTCCAATTGTATTAACAAGTGACTCAACTGTAGTAAAGTTTACTCTTACATAATAGTTTATATCTATTCCAAATAAATCTTCTATAGTTTGAACTACAGTATTAATTCCATATATACCAGCATGAGTTAATTTATCTTTATAACCTGTTTTACCATGTAATTGAACATAATAGTCTCTTGGTATTGATGTTAACAATACTTTATTAGTATTAGGATTAATTGTCGCAATCATATTAACATCGTTTCTTGTGGTTTTATTAATTGTACCATAAGAATCCATTCCACTAATTAATACATTAAATGAAGTATTTTTAATACTAACCTTTTTAGTTATATCTTCAACATCCTTAGTTATATCTATTGTTTTAAGAACTCTTGTTCTTTCACTAAAATCAGTATATTTTTCTTCTAAATCTTCTTTTATTAGATCACTTACTAATATTGAATCAGTCTTAGCAGTATATAATCTATCTCTTAAAGAATCAATATTCTTAACGGTAGAGTAATTAAGTTCTAGTCTTATTTTAGATAATACTTCTTGACTAGTTCCTTCATAATACGTTAAATTCTTACCATATAAATCAGATATCTCATCGTATTTAGATTCTTTCATTACAATTATATAATAACTTGTAATTTCTTTTTTTATAGTATTTAAATTATTCATAAAATGTGTTGTTTTATTTAAATAATATATTCCACATGAATAACCAACTATCATAAGAATAGTAACTATATATGCAAGGCCTTTAAATAGTTTAAAAACAATATTATCAGAAGATATAAACAAGAAAATATCTGTTATTATAGTTACAATATAACAAGTTGCAACTAGTAACATAAAATATTTATCTGGTATTACATCAATCTTCTTAAGTATAACTATAAATATAGTTGTAATTATAAATAATAGTATTCCTGCAATTATTCCTATAATATTTTTCTTTTTCATAATAACCACCTAACTGACTAAAAAGTCACAATTTCTTTTTATTTTTTCATAGTAGTCTTTACCAGCTACTTTATTAAACAATTTATCTATTTTCTTCCAATTATCAATAAGTGTTGTCCTATCAACTCTATGTAAATCAGTTCCAAGATAATCTACGTATCTATGTTTAAGCATATATTTTAAAAGCTTTTCAGCACTATCTCCATATCTACCAATTATACTAGTATAATTACATTGAAATAGCACTCTTTCGCCTCTTAATTCATCAACTAAACTATAATCATCTTGAAAATAAGTATATCTTTCAGGATGTGCAATTATTGGTAAATAACCAGCGCTTTTAATTTCAGAGATAATATCAAGAAGTCCTATTATTTTATTATGAAATGGAAGTTCAATGAGTAAGCAATTAGTATCTCCTAGGGTTTCTATATATCCATCCTCTACCAAATTTACTATATTCTCATTTATAAATATCTCATTTCCAATAAATATATTTACATTAATATTATTTTTCTTAAGCTCATCTCTTATTATTTCAAGCTTTTCTTCCTTTATTTCATTGGAAGCACTATATTCACTATCTTCTATATAGTGAGGAGTTATTATAAGATTATCAAAACCTATAGAACTTAATTTTTTAATAAGTTCTATAGATTCTTCTAAACTCCTTGCTCCATCATCTATTCCATATATTAAATGTGAGTGTATATCTGTCATTATTTCACCTACTCATAGTAATTAGAATATTTACCCCTTTTTGTTGTAGGAGCTTTATTTACAACAACCCCTGCGATATTAGCATCAATTTGTTCTAATGCTTTTTTAGTTTGATTTAATTCATCAATTGAAGTATACCCTATAGTTGTAACTATTATAACTCTATCAACTAGATTTGCTAGTACTAGTGAATCAGGAAGCCCATTAACAGGAACTCCATCAAATATAACTCTATCAAAATTTTCTCTAAATATATTTACTAACTTCTTACAGCTAGAAGAGTTTAAAAGTTCACTAGGGTTTGGTGGAACAGTACCACGTGATACTATATACAAATTTGATATATTAGTTTTCTTTATATATTCAGGAAGATCTTCACTAGTTCCTGATATTAACATATTTGAAAATCCTTTAGCAGCAGATTGATTAAATATTTTATGTACTCTTCCAAGACGTAAATCTGCATCAACTAATAAAACTTTCTCCCCTGTTTGAGCAAAAGCCGCAGCTAAATTAGAACTTATAAAACTCTTTCCCTCTCCAGGTACTGAACTAGTAACAAGTAATACTTTAGCATCATCATTTGCAGTAAACTTTAAATTTGTTCTTATTGTTCTTATATCTTCACTAATGTTTGATTTTGGCTTACTAAATACGATTAATTCATCTTTCATTATTTTCTACCACCTTTGCCATACATTTGAACACTACCTAATATTGGAAGCTTAATTTTTTGTTCAACTTGCTCAACTGATTTAATTGTTCTATCAAAGTAGAATATAACAAATGAAATTCCACATCCTAGTACAAGTCCAACCATAACATATATAATAAGTTGTTTAACAACATTTATATTGTATGGAGAAGTTGCAACTGTTGCTTCATCTAATATACTAACATTGTTCATCTTATATAGATCAATTACTTCTTTAGCAAATGAATTAGCAGTTACATTAGCTATATTTTTAGCTCTAACAGCATCTCTATCAGATACAGTAATTTTAATTATTTCAGTTTCATTAACAGAACTAACAGAAATCTCATTAACAAGAGATTCATAACTAGTATCAAGTTCTAACTCTTTTATAACCTGATTAAGTACTCTTTTAGATTTAACTATCTCTGCATATGTACTAACCAAATTTTTATTAAGTGTTACATCATTTTGTGTAATACCATTTGACGTAGTAGTAGAACTACCTAATATTACGGTAGTATATGATTGATACATTGGCTTTTGAATTAAGAATCCATATATACTGCCTAAAATACATACTGCTGCGGTAATTGTTATTATAAAACCTATCTTACCTTTGAAAAAATTGAATAACTCCTTTAAATCGATTTCTTCCACTTATTACACCTCTTTATTCTAGATTTATTCTAGTATAACATAATACAACAAGTTTTTCTATAAAAAATATATTTTTAAGTAAATTTAAGTAAATTTAAAAATTGATGATTATAAATCACCAATTAAAAAATACTCGATTTAATTACTTAGTTAAAACCTTAGGCTTATCATCTTTCAATTTTGATATATATAAATCAGCAAGTTCATCACATTTCACAGCTGTTAATTCTTCGCCAGTTTCCAATTTATATTTAATTAGTTCATCAACAAAATCTTGTAATTCTTTTGGGCAATAACTTACCATTGAACCACAGAACTCATCATAAAACCTTACAATATGTTCTTTAGCGTTTGTTTTTCTACTCTCATACAATAAAAGATCATCTTTTCTAAATAAAGTATGTAAAGAATCATTATATTCAATTGGATATTCCTGTTTAGGAAACATTCCATCTTTTGATATATATCCACATACAAACTCTTCTTTTTTTCTCTCTAAAATTTTGTCTAAAAATCTCCCTCCGTAGCAAACTGTATCAATTAAAACAACCTCTTCATTGAACTCATAGTTACCTTCTTTGATATAGCTCATAACCCTAGCAAGAGAAGGACCGATGATTTTTAAATCAAAAGAGGAATTCCTACATATACCTTGTATATATAATTCCCTTGTATTAAGCATATCAATATTCTTATACTTTAATGCATCTTCCCTACTACTATAATTTTTAATAACCTCATTTTTAATAGAATTATATCTATTATAATATTTACTTTTATTATGCCTATAATCTTGTTCTAATTTATCCAACGTCATATACTTTTCTTTATACAATTTGCTAACTTCATTACAATAGTTTACATAATTAGAATTACTTTCCTTTAAAACCTCAAACATAATTACCTCCATAAATAAAATATATATTAGAGCAATATAATTGTCTAATATATATTTATGATAGTTGGTATAACTAAATTTTATAAATTTTTTTCTAGTATATCTGCAATTTGTTTTGAAGCTGTTCCATCTCCATATGGATTAGAAGCATTAGACATTTTGCTATATTCTTTATGATCAGATAAAAGTTTATTAACTTCTTCATATATAGTTTCTTCATCAGTACCCACTAATTTTAATGTACCGGCTTTTATTCCCTCAGGTCTTTCAGTTGTATCTCTTAATACAAGTACCGGCTTTTCATCAAACGATTAGTTGCTATCTAATCACAAAAGAATCTCACCTTCGTGTGGTTCTCACACAACTACATCCATTGCTTTAGTCTGTGGTTATGCAGGAGTATCATTATTTCTATTACTTGTTTTCGCAGATTGATAGCTAATCAATTTTATAATCGAGCTTTTGTCGCAAGCGAGCTCACTAACGTGCTAGAGTAATAGGAATGTATTTGATGAAAGAAATTATGTTTTCAAAGAACAAGGTGAAAGGATTATTTATCCTTTCACCTTATTCCTCACTAATTGGCAATTATTCAACCACTAAATTTATTTTTTTAATATTTTTTTCAGATTATTAATTGCTTGTTTTATACTTTTACTAATCATTTGAAAAGAAGTATGTTCTATTGATGCAATTGTTTTTAAATCTAATTCATCAAAATAATACATTTTAATTCTTCTTCTTTGAGTATTAGATAACTTATTTATAGCATTAATCAATTCATCATAAGTAGAATTTCTAATGATAAGATCATCTATTCCATCTTCATTATTAATTACCTTTTTATAAATACTTTCATCAGTTAATTCTAAATGTTCAATATGACGATCATACTCATTTAGTTCTTTTAAATCATCTAATTCGAATTGATTAAATATATCATATATTTCTTTTTTTACTTCAACGATTTTAGGTATATTTGAACTATCTCTGAATAAAATATAATAGTGATTATCAATAGTACTTAAAGTATATAGATTATCCTTATACTTTCTTCTCTTTGGCAAAGAGTTCATTTCTTTCTCCTTTCAACTTAATTTCTTAAATTGAAAGAAGTTGGCCCTATAATTCGACAAATATCTACATATTTCAACAAACAAAAAACTGGAGGCGAAATTCTATTTTTAGAGCATCGTCTCCAGTTTTGTTTAATAAATATTTTAGAGCACAAAAGATTGAATTTTTGTAAAACAAAAAGTCATAATCTCCCAGCTTAAAAGGAATGAATCTCATAAAGGCATATAACCTCCTGAAGGAGCAGTCCTTTAGATATATCATTCCTTTTTATTCTTTATAATTTATTAGTATCACTTTAATTATGGCCTGCTTCTCAGCAGTATATTATAGCAATTATTTAAGATAATTCAATATTATTTTTGTTCTTTCTTTTTATTCCTAAAAAATCATATATTATATATTTATAGTTTAAAATAAAATATACAGTAATTGCAGTTAAAATTTGGACAATAATTTTTATTAACAAACTTTTAAAAGGAATAAAATTCCATAGAAAAACAATCACACCCATAATAATAGCTTTATAAAGGAAAGGCTGTACTTTAAAAAAAATATATTTATAATTAATGTTTTTTCTAGTGTTAATTACTTGATAAGCCATAACAATAAATTCAGCACTAATAGTTCCAATACAAGCTCCATATGCGCCATATTTTCTTATAAAGATTAAATTAAGAATAAAATTTACAATTGCACCATATATTGTCGATGTTACGTATATTTTATCTTTAGATTTAGGTATCAAATAATTATTTCTTACAACATTAGTTATTCCTGAAAAAATAATTGTTATAAGTAAAATTCTTATTAGATTGGAAGCGTATACAAATTCTTTCCCAAAAAATACGATAGAAAAATCATCAGCTATAATAAATAATCCGATAAATATAGGGAACAACATAAAGAAACATAATTCAAAAGTACTAGTTATTTTTTTATCAAAATCAGAATTGTTTGTTTTCGACATATGTGGAAGCATTACAACTCCCAATGCAGAAATAATACTTAATGGTATAGTAATTATTTTTTCAGCATTTTCATAATTACCTAATTGAAAAGTATTAGAAAAAAATCCAATCATAGTTTTATCCATTATTCTGTATATGCTATAAGCAACAACCGGTAGAAATAAAACTAAGCATTTTGACAAATGATTAAAAATATCTTTTCTATTTACCGAAACACGAATTACTTCTTTTTTAATAAAAAACCATAAGTAAATCTGGCTTATTAATGTTGATGAAGCCAATATTAATGTATAAATCCACAAATCATTTTTTGATTTAACAAAAATAAAAATAAATAACAAAGATAAAGTTTTAATTATTATATTTCTGGAAATAGTAATTTTAAACTTTTCCACACCAAAAAAGTACCAATTAATATCAAAAGCACAGGACAATAAATAAATAAATTGAATTAATAATATTGTTTTATAATCATATTTAATTATAAAAAAGAAGAAGAAGAAAAATAGTATACACATTATACATGTACATATTAATTGTAAAAAATAAATTGAATAGAACTTTTTTGATCTCATTTCAATGTTATTACATACTTTAGCAATTTCTCTAGAACCATAATTATTAATACCCAACATTGAAGCAAGCATAAAATAATTAATTAATGAATATGTATACGAATAAATACCAATATTATCTGCACCTAACACTCTAGAAACATAAGGAATAGTAATCAAGGGTATAATAAAAATAAATACTTGATACAATAAGTTATAGAGAAAATTTTTGTTTGTATCTTTCATAATTCCTCCACATGTAATAAAGATTAATTCTTTACTATATTATCATTTATATATTTAAAAGATTTGTTTTTTAGTTCCTTTAATTTTTTCTCATAATTATCATATCCAACCTCTTTCAAATAATTATAATTTTCATCAAATTGATATGATAATAATCTTTCATTCATATCTAATTGTTTTAACAAAGTTCTAACTCTGTCGTCGTCACCAAACATACCTCCGTTTTTAACAACAATGAATTTTTTTCGATAAATTGTTGAAAAAATAGTACCATGATATGATGTAGTAATTACTAATTCTGCATTTTTAATTAATGATAAATATATACTAGGGCTTTCCTCTTTAACTAGTTCAAACCCAAAAGTTTTAATAAACTTAATATAATATGATTTAGTGCTCCAAGTAATTACTTTCAAATTATATTTTTTTGATATTTTTTTAACATATTTGCAAATATCACGATTAAAAGAAGGCGAATAGAAAAAAATATACTTATCATTATAGGAGATTTTTTTATCTTCAATTTTATTATAATCTGTTTCATTTAAAAGTAATGTTGGATCTAATAAAACATCAACATCTTTATTACATAATTCTTTAATCCATTTTTTTCCATTATATTCTCTAACGGATAAAGCATCAAACGAACTAATCATTTTCTTATATTTTTCAACATTATCAGAATATTTCATAATGTTTTTTGCGCCAAAGCTAGGTGCATAAGCTATTTTTTTTGCTTTTTTTACCCATGGCAAAAAGTAGGCATCATCTGAATCATCAATAGTAATGTTCCATATTTGATCACTACCAGCAACAATAATAGAATAATCATCATCATTCAATTGTGAAATATCAGAATATTCATTAGATAAATTAAAATAATCGTTTTTAAATTTTTCATAATTATTGTTATTGATTAAAATTCTTTTTCGTGCTGGCAATAATAAAATGTTTTTTACAATATTCTTCAAGCTATTATTCTTATTAAAAATGCTATAAAGTTGTCTCTGGCCACTATTAGAAAAATTGATAATTTCTACATTTAGGCCTTGCTGTTTTAAATATTCTTCAATTGCATAAGATTCTAACATAGAACCACAATTATAAGAATTATGAAAAGTAATTATGCCTATCTTTTTCATCTGTATCCTCCTATATTTTACTAAAATAGAATGTGTTTTTTTTGTTTTTAATACATCTTAAAATCCTAAAAAATAAATAAACAAGATAATAACATTTCATTTTACACAAATATAAGACGAAATGATATTTTTTATTTACCAAAAGATTTTTATTAATTGCATTCGCATATGGCTTATTTTTTAAAAAGTAAAGATATTTTTTTGAATCATAGTAATTATCAATATAAGAAAGTCTTTGAAATAAAACATATATAGCCATTTGTGCATTATATGTTATAATATCGTCTTTCAATTTCTTATCAAAATCAAGATTTGATAATTCAACTTGGAAAGATAAATCTGATTTAAATATTCTTTCGTCAAATCTTTTTGTAGCACTACCAGTAAAATTTCTATAATTATAAAAAGATTTTTTTATAGTTTTAAATGAGCTACAACATAGAATACTATTTAGATTAAAAAGCATATCTTCACCATTAATTAATTTTTCATTAAAGAAGATTTTATTATTTATTAACAATTCTTTTTTTAAAATTTTTGAGAATGGCCCAGCAAAACAAATATTTTCGTTGTTATACCCAGTTATTAATCTGATTATCTCTTCTTTTTTACTACAATTTGGTATTTTTTCAGAGAAATAGTAAATGTCACAATTCTTTATTAGATCTAATATTACGTACCAATTTTCATCTAACAAATCATCAGAATCAACAAAACCAATGTACTCTCCTTTTGCCACTTCCAAGCCATGATTTCGAGCTCTGCTAACTCCAGCATTTTTTTGCTGCAAAAGAACAATTCGATTATCTTTTTTTTGATAATCTTTACAAATATTATATGAATTATCAGTTGAACCATCATCAATTAATATTACTTCTATATCATTATTCTTACATGTTAAAACACTATCCAGGCATTCACAAAGATATTTTTCCGAATTAAAAATAGGTATAATAATTGATAATCTCTTTTTTCTCATTCTTTCCTCCATAATAGTATTATATATTTTCTTTATTGATTAATATATAAAACCAATAAAGAAATGGGAAATAAACACTGATAATATATTTTATTTTTGTTCGTTTACTTAAGTTATTAATTCTGATTTGTTTTTTAAATTTTTTTGTTTGTTCACCAATTCTTTGAATTTGTGAATCTTTCTCCATTCCTAAATAATTATATTTAATAATAGTTTTAACATAATTAATGACGTAATCGGCTTTTAAAGCATCTATTCCTTTTTTATTTTTATTTAAAATTTCTATCTGCTTTTCCCTAACAAAAAAATATTGAAGTTTTATATTGTTAATTTTTTTGTTACAAGCACTATTTATATATTGAACATAATGATAGCACTTTTTATTAATGTATACGCAATCAAATTTTTCATTCAAATCATATATATAATAATTGAATAAATTATCTTCCAGCATTTTTATATTTTCATCTAAATATATAGTGTGATTTTTATTAAATAACAGTCCTCTATAATAAAGCTTATTGCACAAAAATCCATTAATACAAAAATCATTGAACATATTTTCAGTAAAATAATCTCTTGAGAAAAATCTACTCTCTGATTGAAAGTTTTTAATTTCTTTTGAATCTTCATTTTCATAATAATAATTACAAATAGCTATCTTGCTGTTTGACTCTATAATACTATTTAATAGTATTTCGTACATTTCTGGCTCTATATAATCATCAGAATCAACAAAACCAATGTACTCTCCTTTTGCTACTTCCAAACCATGATTTCGAGCTCTGCTAACTCCAGCATTTTTTTGCTGCAAAAGAACAATTCGATTATCTTTTTTTTGATAATCTTTACAAATATTATATGAATTATCAGTTGAGCCATCATCGATTAATATTACTTCCAAATTAGAATATGTTTGAGCAAGTATACTATCTAAACATTTTTTTATGTAGTTTTCTGAATTGTATATAGGAACTATAATGCTAATCAAATTGTTTTCCATTATCTAACTCTCCTTTATATTCATATATCAAAAAACCTACAGAAGTTATTAGCAAATTACAGTCAGGAAACAGCCACAACTTTTCACTAATTCCATATAACATAAATATAAATATTATAATTACAATACCGATTAGATTCTTTTTATATAATACTTTTAGAAGTCTTTGAAAGCCATATATGTATATAAAGCATCCTAAATATCCAAAAGCATAAAGCATATATACCACTGCAGTATCACAAGATTTGTTTGCAATAGAAATATCACTGCCAAATAAACTCAATTTATAGTTATGAACAAAATAATTTATATTAAGTAATCTACCAGAAGTTATCTTATCAATGATTAACCCAATTGAATAATTATTAGAATATAACAAATATGAAACAGCAATTATAATTGTTGTTATAATAGGGCTGTAAGAAATCAACTTTTTTACAACTCCTTTTGAAAAAAATTGAGGTTTTAATTTGTAAATATAAAATAATACTAAAGAAACAAAATATAAGTATAGCGCTGTTCTACTTCCAGAAAAATGATGTGAAAAAAGCATAATTGATGTATATAAGATAATTTTCAATATTGATAATTTATTTTTATTTAAATAAAGTAACTCTAAACATAAAATAAAAGTATGCAAACCAAGAACATTAGGATTAGAAAATCCAATACTATGTCTAATACGGTCATTATAATATGCAATGGTATCTTCTGCTATTCCTAAATTATAAAAAGCAACCATAACTAATAAAAATATAACTCTTAATTTTACATCAAAAGATATTTTTTTATTAAAACTGATATTTTTTGAAATCAAAACAATCAGTGATAATTTCAAAAACAGGTAATTTTTAGAAGCAACAACAAATATAAAGGATACTAATAACAACAGCAGCATTTTTATCAATTCCTTCATTTTGTATTTTCTCAATTGGAAAATTAAAACAAATAAAATAATTGCCATTGAAACATTAGTCAATTGTTTTAATGGTTCTCTAAAAATTGCAATAGTTCCAAAAAATGCATAAAGCATAAATAAGAAATATGATACATAAAAAAGCAAATTTTCTAAATTAATCTTATTTGTTTTCATGTTGTCTCCTTTCTAATTAAGCAACTCATCAATAAAGTCATTATAATATTTTTCTGCACTATAATTATTTGATTGTTTTAAGCTTTCTTCCCCCATTTTTTTTAAAATTTTATCATTAAACAATGTTTTTTCTATTGCATTCGCAAGACTTTTTATATAGTTTTTGTTACGTTCAATTAATATTGAACATCTATCATTTACATATTCAGGTATTCCTCCACAATCAGATGCTATTACAGGTAGACCAGAAGATAGAGCTTCAATTAGTACTAGTGGTGCTGAATCGTCTATTTGTGATGGAATAACCACTAAATCAGCAATCGAATAATACTTATATAATTCATCATGTTTTACATAACCAGTCATAATAATATTTTTGTTATCAAGCATTTCTTTTTTTACTATATTTTCATATTCCGTTGTTATTCCAGTATCAAAAATAGGAGCTCCAACTATCAACAATTTATATTTGTTCTTTTCTTCTAATGAGTTAACTGCTTTTATTAGTTCAAGTGTACCTTTATCTCGATCTATTCTTCCAACATACATAATAACCTTTTCAGAAGATATCTTATATTTTTCTTTTAAGTCAATTTTTTCTTTATTTGACACCTTTTTAAAAATATCATCATTACAACAATTCAATACTACACTACATTTTTCGTCATTAACATTAAAAAAATCTTTTACAAAGTTATTTCTAAATTCACTTACACTGATAAACTTTTTAGTATTTTTTATAATATTGGCCATACCATACTTACTTGGAACAATATTATGGCAATGATAATAATAATTGTTTTTATATTTTAAATAATTTTTTCTCCATTTTAATGATAAGTACATTATTGTATGATTTTCCAATAATACTTTATCATATTTGTTTATTTTTAATTTTTTACTACATTTATTAAAAAAATCAAATCTTTGAAAAATATATCTAAATTTTCTACTATCTTTTCTCCTTAGTATTTTATCGATAAAAAAATATATTAGTTCATCTAAATATTTAGATATAAATGAGTTTTTAATAAATATAAAATCAGTGTTGTAGTAATTCATACTAATTTTAATTGAATCTTCATCATAAGATGAGAAAATAACTGGTTTAATTCTATTATATAATTCGTTTTTGTTTATTATAGTATCTAATAAATTCTCCGCTGCACCACCTTTTGAGGCAGGAACTGGTAAAAAGCCAGAAGTAATAATTGCAACCGATTTATTATTTTTGCTTTCATAATTATATATTTTATCCATAGAAAGCATGATTCTATCAAGTAAATATTCTTTAATAATATTTTTACTCTCTATAATAAATTCTTTTTTATTTTCTTTATATATTTTCTCAACACATTCAGAATATCTTTTAAAATCTTTTAGTTCAACCAAATATCCATTTTTATCATCAGCAACTAAATCTCTATTCCCCCTACAATTAGAGGCAACAATTGGCAAACCAACATACATAGCTTCCATTATATTTACAGGTAATCCTTCTTGATTTGCCGCAGATAGAGCCAAATTAGAAATTTTCAATAAACTTGGAATATCTTTTCGATACCCTAAAAAATGTATTTGAGTTTCCAATCCTAAATCTTTAACTAGTTTTTGGCATTTTCCATTTAATGAATCTTTACCTGGAAGCAATAAGTGTACATCTTTATGATTTGAAATAAACTCTTGAAGAGTATTAATTAACCATATTTGTCTCTTTCTTTCAGACAACTCTGCTGGATAAATCATAATAAAGTCTTTAGGAGTAATACCCAAGGTATTTCTTAAATTATTAATTTCACTACCAGATAATATAAAATCAAATTTATTTTCATCTATTCCAACACCAGGTACATATTTAATATCATTACATCTTTTGAATTTTCGTTTAGCAATCAAAAAATCTTCCTCATTAATAAGAATCAAAGTATCAGTAAATCTTGAAAGAAATTTTTCTATTGGATAAAAAAGAATCCAATTTTTTATTGGAGCTCCTTTAAAGAAGTGAAAACCATGTGCTGTATATAAAACTCTTGTATGATTCTTCTTTCTGGATTTATTAGCAGCCAATCTAGTCACAACTGAACCCATAGGAGTATGTGTATGAATAATATCAAATTTTTCAAAATCACATATTTTTTTTAATTTAAAAATCGCTTTAATATTATTAATTTTAAGTGGATTTCTTTCAAAAGGTATAAAATGCTTAACATCACAATATGGTATTTCTTCATTTCCATTGGTAGCCACATGAACTTCATAGCCATTTTCTTTAAATTTCTTTAAAAAAGGCAAATGAAACTGAAGAATATGTGAATCAACAGTAGCAGTAAATAAAACTTTTTTCATTAAACACCACTCCCTACTAACAATGAATTATCAAGCTCTTCATTTAAGTTTGGCATAGTATCTGGAGTGACCTCTTTTTTCTTTTTCATATCTTTATAGTTAAACTTATAATATTCTTTCCTCTTAGGATTGTTTTGCTTATAAAGTGCTTTAATTTCATCATGTATTGCAGATTTACTATTACTAAATCCTTCTCTTTTTACTATACATTTAACAGTTTTTAAAACAATCATTACATCCATTTTAAATGAAACATGTTTAACATAATATATATCTATATTAATTCTTTCTTTAATACTAAGATTATTTCTACCACTACATTGTGCAAGACCAGTTATACCAGGCAACACATCTAATCTTCTCATTTGATGCTTATTAAAATTTTCTGCATACTCTAAAATCCAAGGTCTAGGTCCGATAAAAGACATATCACCCTTGATTATATTTATAAGTTGTGGAAGCTCATCTAAAGATAATTTTCTAATAACTCTGCCAACTTTAGTTACTTGATCTTCCTCACTTGAATTATAAACATCATTACTTGCACTCATACTTCTAAATTTATAAAGTTTAAATGGCACACCATTTTTACCACTTCTAATTTGTTTAAATATTACCGGTCCTTTTGAATCTAATTTAATCGCAACTGCTACCACCAAGAAAATAGGAGATAATAATATTAAAAGCACTACCGAAAACAAAACATCTAAAACTCTTTTAATATACTTTGAATACATCCTACTTACCTTCTTTCTTGCTAAGAGTAAACCCAAATAATAAGGCTACTACTGAAACAATTATTATTACTACCCATTTCCCTTTATATGAAGAATCAGCTTTAAATTCTTCTTTATCAATTTCTACTTTATCTGTTTTTAACACATTAACTTTTACTGTATATTCTTCTTTTGTATTTGAAGGCGATGTAACATTAATAATTATTTTACCATCTTTTAATTCACTTATTTTTTGACTTGATATTACAACCTTAGACTTTTCATCTTTTGGTACTGCAACTAAATCAAGTTCTTTAACATCTTCCTTAACATTAACTTCATATGTATATACATTATCTTTTAAATCTATATTAACTATCTTTGAAGTTATTCCTTTTAATAGATTACTCTCTTTTACACTAGTACTATTATTAGTACTTGTCCCAATTGTAACTGTAAGTTCTACTGGATCTAATTTAGAAATATTACCAGATTTTGATGTTGCAGTTGCACTATTAAGTCTTATTGTTCCTTTATTTGCTTTTGCACTTTTTAAAATAGAAATCTCAATAGTTCCTAATTTAACTTGTCCTTTTTGTGCTTCGCTAAATGTTAATGTATTTTTAGTTGTATTAGTTTTAAGTGTAATACCTTCTTCTGCTTTAAAAGTAGCTGGTACATCATAAGTAGTATATACAAGTGAAAAACTAACCTTAGTTGTTTCTTCTTTTAAATCAGCATACACATCAACTGTTGACTTTTCTCCTTTTGCTACTGTAAGTTCAGTATTATCAACACTAAGTGCACTAACTAAAGGCAGATTTATTAAAAAAACCACTAATAAGAATATTATCCTCTTAACTATCTTCATACTATCACCATATTAAGTATATAATAAATACAAGTTCATGGCAATAAAAAATGTCGAAATTAGTCACATTTAGTCATTTAAAAACCAGCACATGATGTACTGGACAAAATATTAACAAATTCTAATGCAATGTTAAAATTGATAAAAAATAAAATTCCCTATTGATTATAAATCAATATAATACAATGACTCACCATTTTCTAATTTTTTTATATAAATAGCGCCAAATTTTTCATAATAATTTATCAAATTAGATTTTAAATATACTTTAGTATATCCTAACCTTTTAGATTTTTCTAATAAGGCATCATTTAATATTCTTGAATAGCCTCTCCCTCTATACTCTTTTTTTACATACATTGTTGCATACCATGGAGTAAGTTTTACCTCACAATCTCCATCTTTTTTTAGAAGAGAAATAAAGCCAACCAGCTTATTATGATCAACTAAACCCAATATCAAAATAATATTATTCTCGATTTTTAACTTTCTCAATTTATAATCAATATATTCTGTTAATTCCTTTTCTTTTTCCGACCATTCTAAATAACATAAAGCAATATATTTCTTTAAATATTTAGTATTATTTGTAATATTTATTATTTTCATTATTTTTCCCATAAAAAATCACGCCTAAATAAGCGCGATTCTTTCCTTAATTCTATCTGTACCTAATAATTTCATTATTTCATATAAATCTGGAGTTGTTGTTTTAGTAGTTAAAGCTACCCTAATAATCATACTAAAGTCAGCAATACTACCTTTATAATTATCGGGATTTAGCTTATACTCTTTCATATTAGCACAATATCCCATTTCTTCTGCTGCTTCTTTCATTTTATTAAACCAAGTATCCTTATCAAATGAAGCATCATAATATTTATCAAAATAAGTCTTTAATACATTTCTTACTTCTTCTATATCTATTCCATTGAATTCATAAGTCCTATCTTCTTTTATAAACAACTCATCATACATATACCAAATATAATTTTTTATATCAGAGTACGTCTCATAATCTTTTCTAGGCTTTTTTTGACATCTTTCTATATTAATTATATTCATATAATATTCTTTGTCTTTTTCAATTAACTCTTTTAGTTCTTCATCAAACTTATTTGCCCAATTAAGTGATCTTTCTAATAATTCCTCCTTAGTCATTTTAGATATTACATCACGTGATATATTATTTAATTTCTCTAAGTCAAATAATGCTCCTGAAGATGACATTTTCTTTGGAGAAAAAGTAAAATCTCTAAATGTTTTATCTGGATTACTAGTATGCCACTCTTCATAATTAGAATTAATTATAGTCATAAGTGCTTCAATTACTGCTTCTTTTGGATATCCTTTTTCTGTATAATAACTCATAGACGCTTCTGGGTCTTTTCTTTTACTTATTTTTCTTACAGAGTCTCCATCTCTTTTAATTATTAATGGAGTATGAATATATTTAGGTGGCTTAAAACCAAAAGCCTTAAACATTTCAATATGTTTAGTAACACTAGGTAACCATTCTTCTCCTCTTACAACATGAGTAGTATGCATCAAATGATCATCTACAACATGAGCAAAATGATAAGTAGGAAGCATATTATCACTTTTCATTATTACATCATCTATATCATTCTCACTTAAACTTAATCTACCCTTTACTAAATCCTCAAATACTATTTTATTATCAAAATCTCCATTAGATCTAAATCTTATAACATATGGAGTATTTGCTTTTATCTTTTCTATTTGTTCTTCAACACTTAACTTTCTACATTTAGCATATGACCCATAATAACCAGTTCTTTTTTTTCTTTCTTCTTGTTTTTGTCTCATTTCATTTAATTCTTCTCTTGTACAAAAACAAGGATAAGCCCTACCAATTTCAATTAATCTTTTTATATAAGCATGGTATATTTCTTTCCTCTCACTTTGAATATATGGACCATATTCTCCAACTATTTTTCCTTCATATTCATACTCATCTGGTACTAGCCCATATTGATTTAGAGTCTTCATTATAAGTTCTACTGCAGTATCAACTTCTCTTGCTTTATCTGTATCTTCATTTCTTAAGTAGAAAATACCATTAGAATTTTTAGCTAACACATAATCTATAAGTGCTTGAAAAAAACCACCTATATGTAAATATCCCGTTGGAGATGGCGCAAATCTTGTTACTTTCTCTCCTTCTTTTAAATTCCTTTCTGGATATAGTGCTTCATAATATTCAACATCATGCTCTAAATTTGGAAATATTAAATCAGCTAAATCTTTATTTGTCATTTTATTCACCTCAAAACTAGTTACATTATATAATATTTTTTAATCTTTTTAAACATTTTTTACAATATTTACTCTTATTAATGTATAATAAACTCTAGAAATTGGTGAAATATTATGAATGAAGAAAATTTAATTAAATATTATAATAAATTTAATGAAGATAAACGTCTTACTAGAAGACATGGTATAGTTGAATATATTACCACAATGAAATATATTCATAAATATTTAAAAACAAAAAAGAATCCAAAAATAATTGATGTTGGAGCTGGCACTGGAAAATACTCTATTGCTTTACATAACGAAGGATATGATGTAACTGCAGTTGAACTAGTTAAACATAACTTAATGTATATTAAAAAAGCAGATCCTAATATAAAATCATATCAAGGGAATGCACTTAATATGAAAAGATTTAAAGATAAAACATTTGATATAGTGCTTTTATTTGGACCAATGTATCATTTAATAAGTGAAGAGGAAAAATTAAAAGCACTAAGTGAAGCAAAAAGGATATTAAAAGATGATGGAATTATCCTAATTAGTTACTATATGAATGAGTATTGTATTATAAAACATGGTTTTATTGATGGATATATAAAAAGTTCTATAAAAGAAGAATTAATAGATAAAGATTTTCATATAAAATCAAAAAGTGATGACTTATATTCAATGGTTAGATTAGAAGATATTAATAAATATAATAAATTATCAGGATTAAAAAGAAAAAAGATAGTCGCACAAGATGGACCATCTGATTATATAAGAAATGTTATAAATTCTCTATCAGAAGAAGAATTTAATTTATTTATTGAGTATCATCTTAAAACTTGTGAAAGAAAAGAACTCCTAGGGGCAAGTAGTCACATATTAGATATAGTAGAAAAGAAGAAAGTTAAAGATGTTTAACTTTTTTTAATTGTGGGGAATACTTTTGTATAAAGTTATCAATTTCAAAAGCAGGTATTTCATCTACATTGTTATCTATCCTATAGTTTATTAATTCATTTATAAATTGATAAACTACATCGATATTTTTAGTATTTATACTTTTATTACCATTTTTATCATAAAAACTAATATCATTATTTCTCTTATTAATCATATTATCTTTTCTTAAAACTATTATTTCACTATTTACATCAAAAAAAGATTTTTCAACTCCATAGGTTATTTTTTCTTCCCTAGGTGGTTCTAAACTAAGTTTAGGTATTAAGTAATAAACATTATAAAAACCTTTTTCACTTCTAGGAAATGGACTTTGATATACTATAGTTTCAATATAATTAGTAGTACATTTAAACTCATATTCCCTACCTTGAGTAACAGAAAGTAACTTTGATAAGAAGTTTCCGATCATATTTAGATTAAAATTTGAATTATTTACAATTAAATCATTAAATGACTCAAGTGTATTAAACATACTTTCCCTAACTACTCTGTTATTAAACTTTATTCTTTCACACTCTACCTCAGCTTCCATATCTTTTTTTCTTGTTTCTTCTATTTCATTTTTTAAAAATTCCGTATTGCAAAATATATTCATATCTTCCTCCTATTTAATAGAGTTAAACACCCGTTGTTAAATTTAAAATAATTATATAGAAGTTATATATATTTTACCAATATCAATTTTTTATAGGATTTATAATCTTAAATAATAAAAAGATTAGTGAATAAACACTAACCTAGTTAAATTTAAGCGACTTAATTTTCATAACATCTATGTTGTATATTTCATTATAAATACTTGTTACATCATATGTAGTTATCTTATTTCTATCCAAATTTAATTTTTCAATCAATTTTTCAATATCTTCTTTGTTTTTTCCTTCTAATTCAGCATATGTAGGTATTAATGGCCATGTATCTATATCAATTTCTACATCATCTAAGATATAAGAAATTCTTCTATTTTCCTGATAGGTTCTTGAATGATATCCTAATTCATTTAGTATTGCATCTGTTTGTTCAAAACTTGAAACCTCTATTTTTAGTTCTTTAGTGCCTTCAATACTATTTCTGTCTTCTAATTTTTTTAACGTTAATGTAACAACATCTCCATTGCTTCTTAACCTTATCCATTTATTTGGATCAACTGGTTTAAAATCATATACATTCCTTTTTTAAAATACTCGCCCTTTTTTATTGCACCATTATCTTCTAGTAACTTCATAAAACTATCAACGTCAATTTCTAAAACTCTACATTCATATTCGATATCCACACTATCACCATCCATACAAAATTATATAATAAAAGGACTTATACAGTCCCTAATATCAAGTGGTGTTCCCGATTGGAATCGAACCAACGACCTGTCGCTTAGGAGGCGACCGCTCTATCCTACTGAGCTACGAGAACATAGTAAAACCTAAGATTACCTTAGGTTAGCAAAAACAAAAATTAATATAAAGTTAAGCGCATATGTAACTTTGTTTCTAGCACTATAACCAACCTCAGCGATTGCAACAGCATCATCAACTAAGTTTACAACCCAGCTTTCTAAATATCTTGGTATTTTAGGAGCTACTGGGAACATATGTGTAGTTATTATATCTTTTTCTAGTTCATTAAGTCTAAACTCTTTTGATGCATTTTCTACTGCATATTGTGGATGTTTTACTAATGTTTGTGCTCTTTCTTTTAAATTGCTTTCTTGATTATTTTGCAAGAAAAAGTCATGTAAAAGTCCAGCTCTAGCGGCACTTTTATAATCAAGTCCAAGAATCTTACTAATCTTATAAGAATAATAAGAAACCCTTAGTGAATGCCCCATTCTATCTAAACCATGATGAACTATTTCTTTAGTTTTACCAAATTCTTTATTATTTAATATATCTTCAACAATATTAACATATTGCATATCACGAAGTTTCTTTTCGTTACTCATCTATTCAACACCTCAATGTATTCCTTTTTCTCATTGACTTATCCATATTACCATATTTTTCACTTTTTTTCAAGTATATTCATTTAAGCATATTGTCTTACAACCACATTTAGTAATAAATTCAAGTGTTTTATAGATAAAATCATCATAATTTTTTATTATACTTGTCATTATGAATTTATATAAGTATAAAATTTAAAACATGTTATACTCTTTTTAGGAGGCCAGCTATGATAAAAGAAATAGATAATTTAAATAACATCTTTAAAAATTACTTAAAGGAACTAGAAAATTTAGAAAAAGAAAAAGAAGAAAAATTAAAAGCACTTGATAGATATCAAGACATAAAAGAAAAACAAATCAGAAAAAAATATAGCAATATTATAAACAAAAGAAGTAAGTTGTTTGAATCAATTTATAATAGTTCCTTCTTTACTCTTAAACAAATAGGACCAATACTTGCCAAATTAATTAGTGAATTTGAGGGAAAAAATTATACTTTTGAAAATGGAAACATATCAGTAACATTAATAGATTTTGATGAAATGTATATGTATAAAGAGCCTGATAAGATATATAATTGTGCCATAATAACCGATAGTTCATTATCTAGAATTGATAAAGAAAATGATATAATGCTGTACACAAATAATAGTATAAATGAATATATAGGTGAAGGCGATTTAGTATTATACCTAGATCCATATTATAAAGAAAAAATTAATTTTTATGATGAGCATGGAAAATATCTGATTAAAAATAAATACCCATATATAAAAGATTTTATAGATAATGTAATAATAAGTAAAATTAATAATCCAGGAAAGCTTGATTTAAATAACGAGTTAAGTAAATTTATAACAGAAAATAAACCAAAAGTTAAGAAATTATAGTTTATTTATAATAACATTATATATTAAAAGAGGACTAGCAATAGTCCTCAATCTATATAAACGCTAACGTTAGCGTCACACTATATATTATGGATAATAATTTTAAATGTTACACTTTTATTTAAAATTTATTAAATTAATTAGGTATTAAGATTGTTCTTTCTTTTTTTAAATTCGCTTTAGATTTTCCAAAGGAATTCCCTTTGGCAGAGGTATCCTATTTGGCAAGAACTAGGTTTTATAAATAACTCAAATATATTAAATTTTCTTAATTATTATAAATTAAATAAATATAAATTCTCTTTATATTCCATATTATCAAGTTTAAAACAGCAAGTGTCAATCTGTTTACCACCACATTTTTCATAAAATTTAGTTGCGGAATTTTCTTGTAGAGTACTAATTAAAACATTATCATAAATATCTTTAAGTTTGATAAATGAATATTCAAGTAACTTTCTTCCAATACCTCTTTTTTGATATTGAGAGTCTATATATAAGGCATACACTTCTGCATATTTTTCATCATAGCCTTTTTTGTTTTTTCCACATCTAAGGAAACCAACCACTTTATTTTCCATTTCACAAACTATGTATTCATTTATTTTATTTTTGCACTTTTCTATACTTTCTGATTTTTTTTGTTCTAATTTTTCCAAAAATTCATTTGGAAATATCCCATGATAAGTTTTTACCCAACCATTAATATTAATATTTACTATACTTTCCGCATCCTGCTCTTTTGCTTCTCTAATTATCATAATATTCTCTCCTCAACAATTCTAACAAATTTGTGCTGGTTTACTAGTTCAAAATATGTTATAGGCAAATCTATAAATTTTAAAATATACTCTTTATTATTCTGATTTTACTTACTTTTTTCAAATTTTTTAAAAACTCCTTTATTTTTTAGTTTTTTTATGAGATCTCTATAAACTCATAATTCAGTGATACTATTTTTTATTGAATTCCTTTATTTTTCTTTTTGCTAAACTTGTTTGAGCTTTATCTATCCAATCCTCTCTTGGTCCATAAGATAATTCATCAGTGACAATTCTAACCCTATCTTTATTTCGCAATACATAATCTATTGGCACAAATTCATCATTAACAAATACTCCTATCATTGTATTTCCTATATCAGTATGTATTTTATATGCAAAATCTATTGGAGTTGAACCTTTTGGAAGTTCTATTATATCTCCCTTTGTAGTATAAACATAAACTTTGTCCGAAAATAATTCAGTCTTTACTTGATTTACAAATTGTTGATTATCTCCGAACATGGAATTAATTTCTGTTAATGATTTGAAAAATTGAAATTTTTGCTTTAAATCATCTTGCATTACATCTCTTGCTTTTCCCTTTTGTTCATCCCAGTATGCAGTCAAACCAAAGGATGCCACTTTATCCATATCAAAAGTTCTAATTTGTGTTTGTACTAACCTATCATCAGGTCCAAAAACTGTTGTATGTAAACTTTGATACATATTTGTTTTTGGGTTACAAATATAATCTTTAAATTTATCATTTATTGGATGATACTCATTATGTATTAAATATAATGTTCTGTAGCAATTTTCTACTTCATCTACCATTATTTTAAGTGCTAACAAATCATGTATATCAGATAATTTATGACCTTCACTTAACCTTTTATATATGCCAAAAATATTTTTAGTTCTTATCTTTATCTCATTAGGTATGTTTTTATCGTTTAATAAAGTTTCTATCTTATATAACATTTCTTTTAAGCAACCATTGCTCGATTCTTCTAATCTTAATTTTCGCTCTTCAATCCTTTTATACATATCTGGTTTTAAATACCTAAGTGATAAATCTTCTAATTCACTTTTAATTCTGTATGCACCAATATAATAAGCTAGTGGTACAAATATTTCCATAGTTTCAAGTGCATTTTCTTTTTGTTTAAATTCCGATTTAAATTGTAATGTTCTCATGTTATGAAGTCTATCAGCTAATTTAATTATAATTATTCTTACATCTTCAGTTATTCCAGTTATTATTTTTCTTGTATTTGCATAATTCTGATCTTGTTTAGAAGAAAAATTCATTTTTGATAATTTTGTTACACCATCTACCAAACCAGCAATATTTTGATTAAAATCATGTGATATATCTTCTTTAGTAATGTTTGTATCTTCTAAAGTATCATGAAGTAGTCCAGCACATATTGTATCTCTATCTGCATGCATCTCTGCCAAAATATATGCAACATTTAATGGATGACTAATATATGGTTCGCCACTTTGTCTCATTTGCCCCTTATGCAATGTATCAGCGTATTCGTAAGCTCTTTTAACAATTTCTACTTCTTCAGGATTATATTCTCTTAATTTATTCAATAAATCTTGTAATGTAATACTGTTATTCATTCAAAACACCTCCTACAAATAAAATAACGGTACCAAAAAACACTATATTATAATGTAATTTCGGTCACCGTTATTATTTTATTACTAACTGAATCTAAAAGAGAACATGAGTAAATAATGTTAGTATAATATTTATTCCTAGCACTGGTTTTTTGATTAACCCTAATAATTCCATTATAGAATCTTTTTTTCATGCAGTCTCCTTCTCAGATTAATTTAAATATATTTTAGTATATTTTTAATATTTGTCAATAGATTTATTAATAAACGACCATTTTAACATTTATCTACTTATTTGCCACCATCATCTATTCACTTATTTTTTAATATTCTATTTCACGTTTTTTTAGAAACTTTCGAAGATTTAACTCATTATTATATTCATTCATATTAAAATACACTTTGCAATCCTAAAATCATCTAATAAACTCCTACAATAACCTATATGATCAATATCACCATGTAGTTGTTGTCAAAAAGTAAGTCGAATAAAAAGAACTATCAAATTGATAATTCCTATTTCTATAATTTTTTATTTTTTTGTGATTGTTTGACTGTTTCAAATATGTGATTTGCATCTTGCTTTAACAAATCTGGATTCTTAACGTATTCTAACAATTTTTCTTTAGAATAATTTTCTAGCATGTATTTTCCTAAAGTATATGAGTAACTATACCCGTTTTCTGTTCCATTAAAATCACTTTTTAATTTTTCAAAATCACAATCTTCTAAACTAACTGGTGAATAATCTTGATTACTTAGATTAGTTGCCAATGCTTCCCAATACCAACTAACACCCTTAGAATTTTCATTCCACTCTTGCTGACATGAATGCACAAACTCATGTAGTATGCATTTTATAAATTCATCCATATCCATATCTTCATGTTCTTTAGATTTTCTTGCTTCAGAAATTTCTAACAAGTTAATATTACCATCATATGTATCTGCACACATCCATTCTTTAAATTCTTTTACAAATGGCAACAAATGTTTCTTGTATTTTTCTCTATCAGTAAAAATCACTACTTTCTTTTTTTGAGAAAGTTTTTCAAGTTCAAAAAATTCTAAAATTTCAATGGTATTGTTTTCTAATGTTGAAATTATATTTGACATATAATCAATCTCTTTGTCATATTCAATAGTAAAATTACTAAGTTCGATTTTCATCTAATCATCTCCAAATCTATATCTATTATATCATACTAATTCATATTCTCTAGCAATTATCCTATCATCAGAGCAATATTTAATTACATATTTATTATCTTGCTTACAAATAATAATTCCTACTGTATCATTTTCTTCAATAGTTTTTATATTCTTATCTATATAATTCATATAAGTCATAATTTGTCCAGTATGCTCTTTCTTAAGTTCTGTTATCTTTAATTCTACGACTACATAACACCTATATTTAATATTATAAAGTAATAAATCAATATAGTTGTATCTATTACCTAATTTAATTGGATATTCACTTTTTATAAATGTAAATCCATTTCCTAATTCTTCTAGAAAATTTTCAATATCTTCTAGGATTAGTTTTTGTAATACTTTCTCTGAAAATATAGTATACTTATTAGCATTTTTAATTTTAATTGGATTCTTTACAAAATCAACTACATTAGATTCATCTTGATTAATAATTTTATTTTTAGTAGATTCTGGCAATCTTTCATATTCATCAGATTTTAATCTTTCCCTTAACTGTCTTACTGATAAATTCTGTTCTCTAATTATTTTAATATAATATCTAATTTTATTTAGGTCGTCATATGGTAATAGTTCAACATAATGACTATATGATAAATTTGGCGACACTGTCGCCAGTTTTTTTATTAAAATATAAAATTTTCTCATTTTATTGAGAGATGATACATCATATTTAATGTTTAAATCCTCCGTTAATTTTAGAGAATATTCTTTTATTATTCCCTCTCCATAGTTTTTGCCCGCATCTAATAATAACTTACCAACATTATAATAGGTGTTTAAATCACCTCTATTAATTGAATAATTTTTAACTTTTCTATTTATCTCATTATTCAAAAGTTCATTCTTTATCTCATTATAATAATTCATATTTACTCCTCTCTTAATTATGGCAACATCATGCTCATTTTTATGGACTAAATGAGAACAGATTGACAAGTTCAATTGTGCAATCTGTTCTTTTAATATCATACTAATTCATATTCTCTAACAGCAATTCTATCATCTGAGCAATATTCTATAACAAATTTATTTTCTCTTTTACATATTAATATTCCCATAGTGTTATTGTTACTCATTTCTTTTATGTTCTTATCTATATAATTCATATACTTTTGAACTTGTGATATATATTCAGCTTTAAACTCAGTAACTTTTAATTCAATTACTACATAACAGTTAAACTTGATATTAAATAATAGTAAATCAATATGATGATTCCTGTCACCTATTTTGATTTTATATTCACTACCTATAAAACTAAATGAACTACCAAGTTCCCTCATAAATAATTCGATTTCTTCTAATATTAAATGATGCAATGTTTTTTCATTAATTATCTCAATATTATTTTTATTTCTAATTAATATAGGATTGGGTACTAAATCTTTTATTTCAATCTTATAATCAAGTGCTAATTTTTTCTTAGTTTCTGCTGGCAATCTTTTATATTCTTTGTTTTTAATTATCTCTTCTAATTGCCTTTTTGACAAATTTCTTTTTTCTATTTGATTAGCATAGTAATTTATTTCATTACTATCATTTAAACTAAATAATTGTCTAATGTGACTAATTGATAATTTGGTCCCCAGTGGGGACCATTTTTGTTTTTCAAAAAATTTATATAATTGTCGCATTCTTCTTAAAGTCCTTGAATTATATTTCTTATCAACTTCAATTGATAACTTTTCTGAATAATTACCAATTATATCATTACCATATTTTGTACCTGCTTCTAATAGTAACTTTCCAACCTCATAATATGTTAAAAGAGTATGTTTTTCTTTTGAATAATCTTTTACTCTTGAATATATTTCATCATCAATTAATCTGTTTTTAATCTCTTTATAATAATTCATATCTACTCCTTTCTACGAACTACAAGTCTTTATTCTTAATTTATTATTTTTAATTTTAAACATAATACTACCATCTTGATCTGTTCTATATATTTTTGAATCACTCAAATTATTTAATGCTTCTTTATTGGGATGACCATACCTATTATTTTTGCCAACGCTAATTATGGAATACTTTGGATTAATCTCATTTATAAAAGACTTACTACTGCTTGTCTTACTTCCATGATGTCCAACTTTTAATATATCAACTTTCCCTAACACTGCATTTTTAAGCAAATAGTTTTCTGCCATTTTGCCACAATCACCCATAAAAAGTAATTTTAACCTTTCTACATTTATTGCTAGCATAATACTAGAATCATTTTCATTATCAAAATCAATGCTTAGTACCTGAACAAAAAACTTACCCATCATAAATTTTGTTTCCCCTATTTTTTCATATTTTATTTCACGTTTTTTTAGAAACTTTTGAAGACTTAACTCATTATTATTATATTCATTCATATTAAAATACACTTTGCCAATCCTAAAATCACCTAATAAACTCCTACAATAACCTATATGATCAATATCACCATGTGTTATAAATATATAATCTATTTTTCTTATACCTAAAGACTTAAGCACATTACTCACTTTTGTAGAGTTAACATTATTATCATCATAAAAACTACCCCCTGTATCAACTAAAAAAGTATTGTTATTACTATGAAACAAAAACGAATCACCTTGTCCAACATCTAACGCTAGTAAATATGTACTTTTAAATATCATATTTTTATTGTAATGAATAAAAACTAGTATTATAAATAAGAATATAGCTCTTTTTTTATTCTTATTAAGGCAATATAAAACAACAGTAATTACAATATAATAGATAACAATTAGTAAAACACTAGGCTTTGATAAAATTAAAACAGAATCAATTTTAACCAAACAATTCATAATATGCTCAACAACATTTATAAAAAGTAATAAAACTTTACTAATAGGAAAGATAACAAAAGATATTAATGAAAGTGGAAATATAACTATAGAAATAATAGGTATAAAAAATATATTGTAAATAACCCCAAGTAAATTTATTTCAAAATAATTATATATAACAAGTGGAAATGTAGCTAAATTAGCAATAAATGAAATAATTATACTTTTTCTTATTCCACTACTTTTATTTATAATGGACGTAAAACATATCAAATAAAAGCTTGTTACTGAAGAAAATATAAAACCCATATTATAAACAATAAATGGATTTATAAATATAATTATTGAAATAGCAAATATAAATACATTAATACTTTCAACATCAAGTTTTAACAACTTATTAATAGAATTAAATATAAAGCAAACTCCACTTCTTAAAATAGATGGAGTAAACCCTGTTAAAAACATATAAAACAGTAAAAATACAAATATAATTAAATATCTAATAAACTCCTTCATGTTTATCTTTTTTAAAAGAAACATCAATATTCCGGTGAAAAGTGATATATGCATACCAGAAGTAGAAAGTAAATGACTTATACCTAGTATTCTATAATTTTCTTTAATAGAACTATCAATACTACTAGTATCCCCTAATATAAATGCCTTTAAATATGAAGATACTTTAGCATCATACTTTTCAATTCTTTCACTAACAAAATTTTTAATATTATAAGTTAATTTTTTGTTTCCTTCTACAAGATAAATACTTTCTATGTTAAAAATATAATAAATTTTATTATTATATAAATATTGTTTATAATTAAACTGATTAAAATTTG